>Ga0213869_10000295_pt1 | contig 41650 bp, 27 predicted proteins | sample PICome_10_FD_160083 | JGI IMG/M metagenome (GOLD analysis project Ga0213869, IMG submission 160083) | Coastal seawater microbial communities near Pivers Island, North Carolina, United States - PICO132 | ecosystem: Environmental > Aquatic > Marine > Coastal | place: USA: North Carolina...
TTTTGAAAAATATATTTTTTGTTAAATAAAAATCTTTAATAGTTGCTTTATAATTTTTCCAAAAGTTATTTCTTTTTTTTGAGGGTATTGGACCAACCTTATTTAACTTAATTTTTAGATTTTCAAATTCTTTAATTTTCTTTTGCCATTCTTTTGATGTATTAGTTTCTTTTGAAATAATTTTTTTAATTTCACCCAATAAATCGTTTTTTTTGATAAGATTTTGCTCTGTTATTGTATCTCTGTTATGATCAAATTCTTTTTTATTTTCAATTATTTTTTCCCCTAAATTTTTAAATTCTTTACTTAATTCTGAGTCTTCTTTTTTTTCAGTAGGTCCAAGTTCATATTTCCATCTTTTTTTTAGTCTTTCTAAAAATTTATGAGCACTTATCTTGTCTTCAATGTCAATTAATTTTTTTACTTGTTGAATTATTTTTTTCTTTTCACTTAAATTATGATTAACATCAATTTTTTTGAATTTTCTATTTAAATGTAGATAATCGTAAAAGTTTTTTACATGATGTTGAAAATTATTCCAGAGTATTTGACTTTCAGCTCTAGGAACAGGACCTATCTTAAACCATTTTTCTTGGATTTTTTTAAATTCAAGATATTTTTGGCTCATTTTATTTTCATGATTGATTAAATTTTTTAATTCATCAATCAGATATTTTTTATCGGCCAAATTCTTTTTAAGATTTATATTTTTGTTCCTCTCTGTTGCCAACTTTTTCTATTTAAGTTACCTTTTTTTTACGAATTCCAAATTTTCCAACTTTCTTCGGCTTGTAGTTTCAACATTTTCATACCATTAATTACTAATGCGTTATTTAATCTACTTTTCTTTAAAAATTGTGTTTCCTTAGGATTATAAATTAAGTCATAGCATATGTGTCTGCTGTCAATATATTGGTAAGGTATATTTGGACATTCATTTACCTTTGGGTGAGTTCCAATTGGAGAACAATTAATTATAATTTGACAGCTATTAAATACTTCTCTATCTAAATCCTTATATGTCAAATTTCCTTTTAAATTATTTCTGGAAACTGTTATACTTGTTATTTCTAATTTTTTTAATGCATGAACGATAGCCTTTGACGCACCTCCACTTCCTAAAATAATAGCTTTTTTATGTTTTTTAGTTAAATGTATTTTTATTGAGTTTAAAAATCCGATATAATCCGTATTATATCCTTTTAATTTTTTATTTGAATCAATTTTAATTGTATTAACAGCACCTATTAATTTAGCCTCTAAATCAAGGGAATCTAAGTAAGGAATTATCTTTTCTTTATATGGTATAGTAACATTTAAACCATTTAAATTATTTTTTAAAATTATATTCTCAAATTCTGCAATATTTAATAAATCAAAGTTTGTATATGAACAATTTTTTGATTTTAATTTTATAAACTTATTGTTAAAATAGTTTTTTGAAAAAGAATAATTAATGTTCTTTCCGATTAAGCCGTATGTTTTTTTTTCTGGAAGCATAGTTCTCAATATATAAAACGATTATAAAACCACTTATTATGCAAGCTAAAGCAATAATATTTGAAGTTATATTTAAATCAGGCAAATATCTAAAATCACTTGATATTACTTCAAAATTACTTAATTTATCAAAACCTTTTGAACTTTCTAAAATAACTTTATTCCAAGGCCATATTATAAATAATGATCCCGATACAAAACCAATTATTAATTGATTTGTAATATTTCTGTACCTGTTTATAAAAAAACTCAAGATGTTAGACAATACTATTAAGCCTAATATTGAACCAATAGAAAAAACTAATAAAATTTTAATTAATTGAAAATTAATTTCACCCTCATTATCAATGCCTAATATTATCAAGATGAAATCAATTAAAGCATCAACTGAGTCTACCAATAGAAGCTTATAATTCCCTAATAAAATCAATAGAAATGATCCCGAAATCCCTGGAATTATCATTCCACAAATACTTATCATTCCACAAAAAAAAATGAACATTAAATTCTGATTTTCAGGGATTGGTTTTGAAACACTTAAAATTAATCCGAATAATAGTCCGATAATCAAAAAAATAAATTCTTTAGAATTATTTATTTTATTGTTTCTAACAAGAATAACTAATGAAGCTATTATCATTCCGAAAAAAAAAGACCAAACATTTAGTTCAGAGACGGAAAAGAAGAAATCTAATATTTTTGATGTGGTAAAGTAACTAATTATTATTCCGGAGAGAATAATAACCAAAAACAGCATATTATAATTTGAATTTAATTTTTTGAAATCACCTTTAATAACAAGTTGAAATGTTTTAAAATTAATTTTTTTTAAGGTTAATATCATTTCATGGTAAAATCCAGTAATTAATGCCACTAAGCCCCCAGAAACCCCAGGTAATTTGTTAGCAGTTCCCATTAAAATACTTTTAACTAAAAGGATTAAATAATCTGATTTATTTCTTTGTTGCATTTTTTTTTGAAAAAAATTCTAAAATTAAAACAATAGCAAAGCCTAGAATTATAAATATTAATCCATTTGTAAATTTCATGTTTAAAAAATGTAACTCAGGTATGTATAAATTTGAAAGAAATGTTTTATTGGAAAAACTTTCATTTTGCCAGGGCCATAAGGACGGAAGAGAGCCTATCATAAATCCAACTAGGCATGATAGTGTATTATTTTTATGATTTTTATACGACCATGTTAGAAATTTAGAAAATAATTTTACACCAATTAGAGCGCCTAAAATAAATGAGAAAAAGTTTAAAAAATATTCAGAATTTAGCTTGATAATTTCTTTTATTGTTTCTAGTAAAGTTTCATATGCACCAAGTAACACTAAAATATATGCCCCTGAAATGCCGGGGAGTAACATCGCGGTAATACTAATCATACCACATAAAAAGAGATATAAACTATTAATTTCTTTTTCACCAGCATTTAAGGTTTGAGTAAAAAAAGCTGCAGCTAATCCAAATATTAAAAAATATATTTGAGATGGTATCAGAAATTTAGAATTTTTAAAATTCCAATTTTTTACTTCCCTAAAAACAATTAATATTCCAGCTAGTATTAATCCAAAAAAGAAAGACCATAAAGAAATTGGATATTTATCAATCAAAAAAGTAATAGAATGGCTTAAAATGAAGATACTAGATAATATCCCTAAAACTAAAGTTATTAGAAAACTCAAATTATATACTTTCCAAGCGTCTATAAATCTTCCTTTAATCAATAATTTAAATAATTCATAATTTAAATTATTTAGAGAGGATAAAAACTCTTCATAAATTCCTGTAATAATAGCAATAGTTCCACCTGAAACTCCGGGAATTATATCTGCAATACCCATAGCCATTCCCTTTAAAAATACTGAAAAACGTGACGAAACATGCTTTTTCATATGACTAAAATTAAGGTATTTAAAACTAAAAACTTATAATGTGTGCATGTTTTTAAAAACATGTAATTTTGGAATTAAGGGGAATAATTCTTTAAAATAATCGTACTTACCAGGATTATAAAAATATGCTTTTTTTAAATGAGATATAGCTTTTTTTTTATCAAAAAGTTTGAAATAAATTACATAAAGAAGGTAATTAATTTCATTTTTAGCAGACTTTGGAAAAAAGTTTATTGACTTTAACAAACCTTTGAACAGATTTTCATTATAAGGAATTTGAATTAATGTTTGAGTTAAAAAAGTTAGAGTATTCAAGTCTAATTTTCCCAATGATAAAATTTCTTTTATTGCAAGTTCTACATCTTCATAAAGTTTTAACTTAATGTTAATTTTAATATATAACTCCCAATATTTTATTTTATCAGAGTTAATTTCCAAAGCTTTCAATAAATTAATTTTTGATTTTTCAAATTCTTTTCTATTGAATTGGTAAACTGCTATGGACATCCAAGCTTTATCATGAATAGGATCTTCTTCAATGGTTTTTATAAAATAAGAATGAGCTAAATCATAATTTCCTAATTTAAAATGACATCTTCCAATTCTAAATAATGCAAATGCTGTAGGCTGATTTAGTCCAATAGATATTTTATATTTTTCAATGGCTTCATTGGTTCTATTTAATTTTTCAAGAATTTTAGCCATTTCTATGTACGCCCCAACAAAAGAGTCATCTGAAATAATTGCAAAATCAAAGGCACTCAATGCTTCTTCATACATTTTGTCTTTAAAATATTGTTTACCAAGCTGATGCCATGCTATTTCACAATAAGGATTAGCTTCTAAAAAATCGTTCAAATACTTGATAGTACTTTCGGAATCTCCAATTGAATCAAAACAGTAAAGAATGTTATTTAAAATGGAATAGTCAAAATCATTATTTAAACACTCCACAAAAACTTTTTTTGCATTTTGAAAGTCATCAATAAATAAATATTCTTTTCCAATCAACGACAATGCGTCATAATATATTTCAGAACTTTTTTTGATTTCTTTTAATAACTTAATTGCTTTTACATGATCCTTTTGTTTTGAACATATTTTAGCTTTTTGAATCAATACATCAGGGTTGAGCGGATCAATTTCGTAAATTTTAAATGCAATTTTCTCAGCTTTTTTAATTTCATTGTTCAATAATAAAACTTCTATGTGCAATAGTGAAAGAATGGTAGAATCCTGATATTGTTTCAAAGCCAGTGATATTGCTTTTTTTGCTAGGAAAATATTTCCAGTTTCAATGTAATAAACAATAATTTCCTCATATTCGTTTGAGTCAAAAAATAAAAATGAATTAGTTTTCAACATTGATTCAAACTTAGAAATAGAATGATTATCAAAATCTTCAAATTCTTCTTTCATAAAAATTAAATTATCTATTTGTAAAATTAGACTGTTTTTTTTGGGGGATTCATAAAAACAGATTTATCTTTTTAACAAACTAATTAACAGTTTTATTGAACTCATCAAGTGTGTTTGTTATGATTTTACATCCCAATTTAATTTCTTTAAAATTAATAGTTAAAGGTGGAGTAATTCTAACCGCCTTATTTTCAAAAAGTAAAAAAAATAGAATTAATCCTTTTTTTAGACAATTTTCAACTAATTGTTTGGCTATTTTTTTATTTTTCATTAATAGTGCTAACATTAGACCTTTTCCTCTAATTTCTAAAATCAAATCATGGCACAACAAGTTCTTAATTAAAGCTTCTTTTTTATTTATTTTTTTCATTACTTCTGAATCTAAAGTTTCTTTTAGATTTGCTAATGCTGCAGATGAGATTACTGGGTGACCTCCAAAAGTTGTTATATGACCTAAAACGGGTTTTTCTTTAAATAGTTTCATTTTTTCTTTACTTGTACTGAGCGCTCCAATAGGAAATCCTCCGCCTAAGCCTTTTCCATAAACTAAAATATCAGGAATAATATCATAATGTTCAAATGCAAATAATTTTCCTGTTCTTCCGATTCCTGGTTGTATTTCATCTAAAATTAATAATGCATTAACTTGATTACACTTTTTTTGAACTTCTTTTAAAAAATTATTTTTTGGAGTTATAAATCCTGCTCCACCTTGAATTGTTTCTATTACCACAGCTGCAGTTTGCAAATCAATTTTTTTTAAACTTTGTAGGTTATTAAATTCAATAAAATCTATGTTAGGAAGTAATGGTCTATATGCTCTTTTCCTTTTTTCAAATCCCATTATACTTAATGACCCCTGAGTACTCCCATGATAACTATTTTTAGCACCTATGATTTTAGTTCGTCCAGTAGTTCTTTTCGCTAGCTTCATGGCAGCTTCAATAGCTTCTGTTCCAGAATTAGTTAAATATGTGTTTGATAAAGACTTGGGTAAGTTTTTTGCCAATAATTCACATAATTCTACAGTGGGTTTTTGAATAAATTCTCCATAAACCATTACATGTAAGTATTTATCAATTTGTTTTTTAACAGCTTTCACTATGGCCTTATTCCTATGTCCTAAATTTGATGCGGATACACCAGAAACAAAATCTAAGTACTTTTTATTATTAATATCATAAATAAAGCTTCCTTCAGCATAAGAAATTTCTAATGCCATTGGGTAGTTAGTAGTTTGTGCCTGATATTTTAAAAATTTTTTTTTCAAAAAATTTATTTTAAAAACAATTCTTCCTTTTTAGTGATTTTTTCTAATATTCTCCAATTAAATCCATTTAATTTCTTAAGACTTATATCCATTTCCTCTTCTGGGAAAACTTCACCCTCGGGGTTAGTTGTAAAAGTAATTTCCTTAATAGTATTATTATCAATTTCCATTGTTATTGAACTGCACACCGCTTTATCTATTCCAATTAAATCTTTGGAATTATCATCGTAGAGATAGTATATCATTTCTGTATTTTGAATGAGTTCAATTGTTTTTAATTCATTTTCAATAAATTTTCCAAATAAATTAATACCTTTTATTTGGTTAAAATTGTTAATTCCCAATGTGTCTTTTTCAACCACAAAGGCATTGTTTAATATTTTTAGAGAATCTAATTCATTAGTTTTAAGATTTCTTGTTATATGAATTTCATCTCCAGTCATTTGATTGTCACCGTTCCATAAAATAGGATTTTTCATTGCTATTTCATTAGTTGTAAGTATTTGTTTTTCTAACTTACTTAAATCATTTCTTAAAAGTTTAGTTAAACCTGTTTTTTGATTTATAATAATTTTATCTGACTTTCCGCTTAAATTTTGTTTAAATATTTTAACATTAAAACGTCCTTTGAGTACTCTATTGTTTGATGGTCCAATAGCAAATAAAGTATCAGCTTTTATAAATAGCGAATCTTTTTCAACCATTTTGATTGCAAAAGATCGTTTAGTAATCATAGCTGAGTCAATCGCTTTAAAAATTTCAGCATAATGTCCTTTTATTATGGTTTTATTAATGGTATCTGTTAAAATAATATTATTAGTGGCTGAAGCGAACTGCGTGGTATCATTAAAAGTCAAACTGTCTCCTTCAATCAATCTGTTATTATAATCAATTTTAGATTTCTTGGTAAAGTATCCTCTCTTGTTTTTAGTGTCATAAAACCCCTTTTCACAATAAATATTATAATCTGCTCCATTTATAGTGGTTGGTCCATTAAAAAATGCATGTTCAGTGTTTGTAAAATAGTCTAATTTATTAGAGGTTATATTATATTCAGGATTTTCAATTTCTACATTTTTTGTAAAAACGTATTTTGAAGTCTCTAAGTAATGTTTCCCTTCAATACTGTTTATTGTTGTCAAACTATCTTTTATAACCCCACCTTCTTCAAAAAAAATTTCTTTAGCAACTCTGTCATGAAAAAGAATATCAGTTTTTAGGTTAGTTTTATTATTGTAAAAATCTACATTTCCCCTGGCAATAATTTTTTTTAAATTGCCATCGTAATCTAATTTATTACTAAATAATTCTAAACTATCTCCTTGTTTTAATACTACATTACCCGAAGCCTCGAAAGAATTATTTTTTTTGTAAAATAATGCTAAATCTGAGTAAATATTCATCCCATCATGAAAAAGATGGACTCTAATATTATTATTTTTTTTTAAAATATTAGCACCTGGATTTAAATTCTCATTTCTATCAAATGATCCAGCTTCAATAATTTCAATTATTTTTTTTTCTTGGGCGTGGATCAAATTGAAAAATAAAAGGAATAATATAGTTGTATTTATTTTCAAATTCTTAATTAATAATTTAACGAATTATAGTTTGTGTTCTATCTGGACCAACAGAGATAATTGAGATAGGTAAATTTAATTCCTTTTCTAAATATTTTACATAATCTAAGAATGTTTTAGGGAGAGAAGCCTCATTATCAATTTTACTTATATCCTCTTTCCATCCCTTGAATTCAGTATATTTAGGCTTTAATGCTATGTCATCCACTGTAAACGGGAATTGTTTTAGTGTCTTACCGTTATATTCATATTCAGTACAGACTTTAATTTTTTTGAAACCAGATAAAACATCTCCTTTCATCATCATTAGCCTCGTAACTCCATTAACTTTAACTGCATATTTTAGTGCTACTAAATCAAGCCAGCCACATCGTCTTGGCCTACCAGTTGTTGCTCCAAACTCATTACCAACTTTAGCCATTCTTTCCCCGTCTCTATCAAATAACTCAGTTGGAAATGGTCCACTTCCGACTCTAGTTGTATAGGCTTTAAAAATTCCAAAAACATCTTTTATTTTATTGGGAGGAATACCTAAGCCTGTACAAGCGCCAGCTGCTGTGGTATTAGATGAGGTAACAAAGGGATAAGTTCCAAAATCTATATCTAATAAAGAGCCTTGTGCACCTTCCGCAAGTATTGATTTGTTTTTGTCTAATTCATTAAAAATAAAGTTTTCGCTATCGATAAAAGGGATATTTTTTAATTTTTCAATTGCTTTAAAAAAATCATTTTCTAGTTCGTTTAAATTGTACTGAAGATCGACATCTAAATTTTTTATTAACTGTTCATGCTTATTAGCTAATTTCCGATATTTATCTAACCATCCCTCCAGCTCAATATCTCCAACTCTGATTCCATTCCTACCTGTCTTGTCCATATATGTTGGACCAATCCCCTTTAATGTAGAACCTATTTTAGATTTTCCTTTTGAAAGCTCAGATGCTGCATCTAGAAGTCTGTGAGTTGGTAGAATAAGATGAGCTTTTCTCGACACAAAAAGTTTAGATTTAAAGTCTATATCAAAGGGCTCTAATTTTTTAATTTCTTTTTGAAAAATAACGGGATCAATCACTACTCCATTACCTATCAGGTTTATGGAATTCTTATGAAAAATTCCCGAGGGTATGGTATGTAAAACATGTTTTATTCCATCAAATTCAAGAGTATGACCAGCGTTAGGTCCACCTTGAAATCTTGCAATTATATCGTAATTTTTTGTTAAAACATCAACAATTTTACCTTTACCTTCATCTCCCCATTGTAATCCTAATAATAAATCAACTTTCATTTTTTTTATTTTTTTGATGTTGCGTAAAAATATAGAGAGTGGTTATGAATTTCAACTCCAAATATTTCCTCAATGTTTTTTTTAATTGTTTGAATTCTTGGGTCACAAAATTCTTTAACCTCACCTGTATCAGTCAAAATTATATGATCATGTTGGTGATCAAAATAAGATTTTTCATACTGAGCTTGATTTGACCCGAATTGATGCTTTCTAACAAGTTTACATTCCAATAAAAGTTCTATTGTATTGTATAAAGTAGCTCTACTAACTCTATAATTTTTTTCTTTCATTTTTATGTAGAGCGATTCTATATCAAAATGTTCCTCTGAATCATATATTTCTTGCAAGATAGCATACCTTTCTGGTGTTTTTCTGTGAGTTTTGTTGTCCAGAAATTTTGTAAATACTTCTTTTACAATTTCTTGATTTGTTTTCTTATCCATGATGTAAAATTAAGTTAAATATTGGTCAAAACATTATTCTCTTTTAACCTTTTCAATTCCATTGATTTTTTTTAATCGTGAAATGAGTTTTTCTAAAATACTTTTGTTTTTAACTTTTAAAGTTATTGTGCCAATAAAGGTATTTTCTTGAGTATCAAAACTCATTTTTTTTATGTTTATGTTTAAACTGTTTGAGATGATTCTGGTAATTTCACTTACAATTCCCAAATTATCAATACCTGATATTTTTATCATAGAATTAAAATCTTCTTGGGTCGAATCTATCCACTTTGATTTAATTATTCGGTAGGCAAATTTAGATTGAAGGCTAATTGAATTTGAGCAAGTTTTTTTGTGAATTTTAATACCTTCATTAATTGTTAAAAATCCAAACACTTTATCTCCAGGAATTGGATTACAACATTTTGCTAAAGTATAATCTAATTTTTCTTCTTCATTCCCAAAAACTATTTGATCAAAATTATTTTTTACTTCGTTTTCATCATGACTAATTTCAGGACTTTTTTTTGAAATTCTTTTTCTAAAAAAATTTATTAATCTATTATTATTCGACGCAGCAAACTTTTTGAGTGCAACATTATCAATTTTTCCGATACCAACTCTGTAAAATAAATCTAAACTCGTATTTAAATTAAAATAATTAGCAAGATTATTTATATTTTTTTCTTCAAAATTAATTTTTAATTGTCTTAACTTTCTTCTAAGAATTTCTTTCCCATCTTCTGCCAATATTTTTTTTTCTTCTTTTAATGCTGATCTAATTTTTGATTTTGCTCTAGATGTTTTGACATATTCCAGCCAATTTGCAGATGGTTTTGTGTTTTCTGATTTGATTATTTCAATTTGATCTCCACTTTTAAGCTCCTGACTCAGGGGCTTGATCTTACCATTTACTTTTATACCTCTAGTTTTTAGTCCTAAGCCTGTGTGTATTGCAAAAGCAAAATCTAAGGCACTAGATCCTTTAGGCAAAGATTTTAACTCTCCAGCGGGTGTAAAAACAAATATTTCTGTAGAATATAGATTTAATTTAAAATCCTCAACAAAATCTAATGCACTTGTTTCTGAATTTTCAAGTACTTCTTGTAATCTATTCAACCATCCTTCAAGTCCATTTTCGGTTTGTTTTCCCTGTTTGTACATAAAATGTGCTGCGTATCCTTTTTCAGCAATTTCATGCATTCTTTCCGATCTTATTTGAACTTCTACCCATTTTGATTTAGGACCCACAACTGTTATATGTAGCGCTTCGTAGCCATTAGATCTTGGAGATGTAATCCAGTCACGAAGTCGAAGTGGGTTAGGAGTATAGTAATCGGTTATTATCGAATAAATTTTCCAAGCTATAAATTTTTCTATTTCAGCTTCAGATTTGTATATTATTCTAATAGCAAATTTGTCATATATTTCTTCAAACGAGATATTTTTATTAAGAATTTTGTCTCTAATTGAGTATATTGATTTTGGTCTTCCGTTAATTTTAAATAATAAATTTTCTTTTTTTAATTTTTCGCTAATTCTCCTTGAAAAGTTTTTTATGTATTTGTCTTGTTCTTCTTTACTTTCTTCAATTTTATTTTTTATGTCATTGAATACATCTGGCTCGGTATATTTCAATCCTAAATCTTCTAATTCAGATTTCACGTCATAAAGACCAATTCTATGAGCTATAGGAGCATATATATAGAGCGTTTCAGATGCAATTTTAATTTGTTTTTCATTTGACATCGCATCTAATGTTTGCATATTGTGAAGTCTATCGGCAATTTTTATTAAGATTACTCTAACATCATCATTAAGGGTCAAAAGCATCTTTCTAAAATTTTCTGCTTGAAGAGATACATCAGTTTCTTTTTTTAATTTTGAAATTTTAGTTAAACCAATCACTATTTTAGTTACTGTATTTCCAAATAATTTTTTAATTCTTGATGCACTATACTCTGTGTCTTCAATAACATCATGTAATAAAGCAGATGCAATGCATGTGGCATCCAGACCTATTTTAGATGCAACAATTTTTGCTACAGCAATGGGATGAAAAACGTAGGGTTCTCCAGATTTTCTCCTTTGATTTTTATGAGCATCAACCGCGGTATTAAAAGCTAGTCTAATGAGTTTTCTATCATCATTATTTAAAGATTGATAGCTAATTTTGAGTAATTCTTTGTACTCTTTAGCAATTAATGTATTTTCTTTTATGGCATCGGTTAAGATCATTAACTAAAAATACTTAAAAAAAATAAGATTTTAATACGATTTATAGTCGAATAACTCTTTGAAATAAGGTAGGATGAGAATAGTGCCACCAAACATATTTTGGGTGAGGTGTTAAATTACTTAAACTATCTTTTGATAATATTTTTAAGGCTTCAATTAAATATTCTCCATTATATGTGTTTTTAGCAAATTCATCAGCTTCATATTCAAATTTTCTAGAGAACATATTAAAAATCAATGAACTAATCTCAGAAATGGGTGTGAAAAGAATAGAAAAAGTAACAAGCCCTATGTGAAAACTATGATTTTCAATCCCTAATGCTTCAGAGAATACAGGCATGTAAATAAAAAGAGAAAGAACGTAGAGCATAAATCCGGTTTGCATTATTGAGAAAAATAAATTAAAAATAATATGGTTTTTTTTGTAATGGCCTATTTCGTGAGCAATTACAGCTACGATTTGTTTTTTATTTAATTTGTCAATTAACGTATCAAATAATGTTATTCTTTTTTGCTTACCAAACCCTGAAAAATATGCATTAGCTTTTGAAGATCTCTTTGATCCATCAATTATAAATATATTACTCAAGTCAAACCCAACTTTGCATGAATACTTTTCTATTTCAGATCTCAATTCTCCCTTTTCCAGTTTCTTTTGATTATTAAATAGTGGAACAATTATTTGAGCGTAAAATCCGTTAATTATAATAGTAATTCCAGTGATAAATATCCAAGCAACTATCCAAAAATTTTCTCCAATAAGTTGTTCTTGAAAAATAATAAATCCAAGAATACCACCTCCAAATAATATTGTTAAAATCCAAGATTTTAATTTGTCAGAAATATATGTTTTGATTGAAGTTTTATTAAAACCAAATTTTTCTTCAATAAAAAATGTAAAAAAAACAGAAAAAGGCAGGCTCAATAATTCATTTCCAAAAAAGATTGTTCCAAAAAAAGTTAAACTAATTAATATTTCAGATTTAAATAAATTTCTACTGAAAGAGTCAACAATAATGAATCCATCAAAATAAAAAAAACTCAATATAATTATTAAGCTGAATATTTTTGAATATTTTGAAAATCGATATTGTGTTTTCTTATATTCTTGAGATTTAAAATATTTTTCACTGTCATAGACATCGGAAATAAGCTCTGGTATTTTATTGTTAAAATTTTTTGAGTTTAGATAATCAAGAAAGAAATCTTTAATGAAATTAAAAATTATTATTCCTGTTAGTAATTTAAAAATGATTTCTGGACTAAACTGCATCTCTTTGTTTTAAGGCTTCAAATATAACAATTGCAGCACTAACAGATAAGTTTAAAGAATCCATTTTACCTTTCATAGGAATGTTAATCAGTTTATTAGATTTTAATTTCCATTTATTTGTCAAAGTGGAAGATTCAGTTCCAACAACAATTGCACAAGATCCATTATAATTAATGGTCGTGTATTCAATACTTTTTTCAATGAACAAAGAATATATTTTTATGTTATTGTTTATTAAAAAATCAATCACTTCATCTGTTGATCCGATGGCAATTTGAGATGTAAATACACTTCCTAAACTAGATCTTATAATATTTGGATTAAATAATTCAGTTTTTGGATTAGTAATTATAACCGCATCTATTCCCGCTGCATCTGCAGTTCTTAAAATAGCACCAATATTTCCAGGCTTTTCAGGAGATTCAGCAACAAGAATAAATGGATTTTTTGGAAGAATTAAACTTTTTAAATCAAAATCTTTTGATTTAACTAAAGCAAGTAAACCTTCTCCTTTTTGTTTGTAAGATAATTGGTTAAATAAATTTTTGGATAAATCTGTTTTCTTAATATTTGGATAAATTTTATTAATGTTGAATAGAATCTCATCGGATAAAATGTCTAAACAAATAAATAACTCAAGAAATTGGTATTTAGCTTCAAAACAAATTTTTATTTCATGAATTCCCTCAACAATAAATTCTTTAGAAATTTTTCTTTTTTTTGATTTTGATAACAGTTTTTTAATCCTTTTAAATACAACGTTATTTTTGCTTTCGATATATTTCAAAATAATTTTATGAATTAAAGTCTAATTTATAATAAATTTTAAAATGTATTTTAAATTGTCTATTTTAATCAATAATCATAATTTTAATAAAAATTATTTTAATAATGAGCAATTCCATTTCAGAAAAGTATATAGAACTTGAAAATAAATATGGTGCTCATAATTATCACCCACTTCCAGTCGTTTTAAAAAGGGGTAAGGGTGTATATGTTTGGGATGTTGATGATAAAAAATATTTTGATTTTTTATCTGCTTACTCTGCTGTAAATCAAGGACATTGTCACCCAAAAATTATTACTGCTTTAAATTTGCAAGCTTCAAAATTAACCCTTACATCAAGAGCTTTTTACAATGATGTTTTAGGGGAATACGAAAAATTTGTGACCAATTTTTTTGGATTTGATAGAGTTCTTCCAATGAACACTGGTGTTGAAGGAGGTGAAACTGCAATTAAACTGGCAAGAAAATGGGCTTATTTAAAAAAAGGAATTAAAAAAAATGAAGCAAAAATTATTTTTGTTGAAGGAAATTTTTGGGGAAGAACACTTGCAGCAATCTCCTCATCAAATGATCCTTTAAGTAGAAACGATTTTGGTCCTTTTATGCCTGGATATGAAATAATCCCTTACAACGATATCAAAGCTTTGAAAAAAGCTCTCACAGATCCTAATGTTGCTGCTCTAATGGTTGAACCAATTCAAGGTGAGGCCGGTGTTGTTGTTCCTGATGATGACTATTTATTAGAAGCATACAATTTGTGTAAAAAAGCTAATGTATTATTTATTGCGGACGAAGTTCAAACTGGTATAGCCAGAACTGGTAAATTATTGTGTTGTGATCATCATGGTTTTAAACCTGATATATTAATTTTAGGAAAAGCATTGTCTGGTGGATTTTTTCCAGTATCAGCAGTTTTATCATCTCAAGAGGTGATGTTGACAATAAAGCCAGGTGAACATGGATCAACATATGGCGGTAACCCTCTTGGATGTAAAGTAGCTATTGCTGCACTGGAAGTTGTTAAAGATGAAAATCTGTGTAATAATGCTCAGAAAATGGGAAATCATTTCAGAAAAAAACTAAATTCTTACATTAAAAAAAGCAATATCATTAACCAGGTAAGAGGAAAAGGTCTGTTAAACGCAATAGTTATTAATGATAGTGAGGAAAGTAAAACAGCATGGAATATTTGTTTAAAATTGAAAGAAAATGGATTATTGGCTAAACCCACTCACGGAAATATAATAAGGTTTGCTCCTCCATTAACTATTTCAAAATACCAAATAGATAAAGCCATAGATATAATTATTGATTCAATTACAGATTTCGATTAATATGGACAAAATATATTTTGACAATGCAGCCACAACTGAAATAGACCCTTTAGTATTAAGTTCTATCAATGTTGTAATGAAGGAAAATTATGGTAACCCGTCTTCAACTCACAGTTTTGGAAGATCGTCTAGGGCTTTAGTTGAAAAAGCAAGAAAAAAAGTAGCAGAGAAATTTAATGTTAGTTCACGAGAAATTTTTTTTACATCTGGTGGAACTGAGTCCGATAATATGGTTTTGATTTCTGCAGTTAGAGATTTAAACGTTCAAACAATAGTTACAACTAAAATCGAACATCATGCAGTTTTAAATGTAGTAAAATATTTAGAAAAAATATATTCTATAAAAATTATTTATTTGAAATTAAATAAGGATGGATGTATAAATTATAATGATTTAGAAAAGGTTTTATCATCAAATAACTCAAAAAAACTAGTAAGTTTAATGCATGTTAATAACGAGATTGGGACTGTGTTAGATATTCAAAAAGTAGGTGATATTTGTAAAAAATATAAATCTCTTTTTCACTCAGATACCGTTCAGTCTATTGGCAGATATAGAATTGACTTATCCTCACTAAACATTGATTTTATTGTTGGATCGGCTCATAAATTTCATGGTCCTAAAGGAATTGGTTTTCTTTATGTAAATAAAAATTCAAATATTGATTCCATAATAATTGGCGGAAAACAAGAAAGGGGTCTTAGAGCTGGTACAGAATCAGTCCATAATATTTGTGGTTTGGAAACAGCTTTAAATTTAGCCTACCAAAATTTAGAAAAAGATAAAAATCATATTAAAAGATTAAAAAATCACTTTATATCTGAGCTAAAACTAAAAATACCTGCAATTAAATTTAATGCTAATTGTGATGATTTAAAATCAAATACTTACACATTATTAAATGTATGCTTACCTATAAGTAAAGAAAAATCTGTTTTACTTGAATTCAATTTAGATATTAAAGGAATTGCATGTTCTAGAGGAAGCGCCTGTCAATCAGGAAGTTTAAAAGGTTCTCATGTTCTTAACGAAATTTTAAATGATAGTGATTTGGAAAAACCTTCAATTAGATTTTCTTTTTCAAAATTTAATACCATTAATGAAGTAGATCAGGTAGTAGATTCTTTGAAATCCTTTATCGAATCTAATTAGTTTTTTCTAAAAAAAGTACTATTAAATTTTGTGATATTTCCAACCATATCTTCCACTATTATTTCCACATCGTTTTTAGAACTCCTAATATAAAAATCATCAAATTGGTAATGGATTTGATTTGATTTGTACTCATATTCAAATAAAACCCACTTTCCATTTATGGTTCCTCCATATTTTTTAATTCCAGATTCTTTATCCTGTATATTGAATTTTATAATACTTTTATTTGAAATCCAATCGTTATTTTTAAAGCTTAAACTTTTTATTGAGGGGGAAATTGAATCATTTTTTATAAAAAAAGTACCTAATTTTTTAGTTTTAGCCACAAAATTATTTTTTGAATCTAAATTTGAAGAAATAAAAGATTCATTTTTGTTTTGGTCTATATTAACAAGATAATTCCCTTTTAAATTATTTGTATTTGGAAAAGTAATTCTAATATTTTTGAAAACAGGTAAATCAGGATTCAAAATTTTTAATGAATCACCTTCTTTATTTAAAAAAAGATTAACATCTTTTAGAAAAGTGTTTTTAGAAATATTTATTTTATGATTTTCAATATTAAAATTGTATTCTAAGTTGTTATTAATTTTTCTATTAAAAGTAAATTCTGTATTTAACTTTTTATTTTCTAATTTTATATTTTTCTTTGAATCTATTGGAATCTCCACATAAAGTTTGTTATTTTTTATATCGCTAATAATTATTTTAAAAGTTGAATTACCTTTTACTTCATTTATCAATCCATCATTAAGATTTTTGTAAATATTTAAAGTATTTCCTGGCGTTTTAAATAGTTTAATAATTCTTTCTTTATTATTTACGTAATATTTGTAATCAATTAGAGTGTTAATTAATATTGATTCTTCAAAAAAAAAGGCATCATAATTTATAGAGTTGATTAATTCGTCGTTGTAATAAGTGGAAATTTTATAAACGCCATTTTTATTATTTGCCAAGTCTTGTCTGTCGAACACATTAATACCAAATCCAGTAAAGCCATTAACACTGGTTTCATTTGTTCTAAATAAACTGTCATTTACTTTTTTTAGAGATAATTTTAAAGGATTAAGATTGCTAAAGTTTGAATTTATATTATTATAATGATATAAATTTCTAATTTCTGGCCTTCTTGAGTCATTGACATCAATACCAAATAAAAGTGGGTTTAATGGTTTTTGATTTGATGTTTTTCTTATTTCATAATGTAAGTGGGGGCCAGCAGAACTTCCTGTATTTCCTGAAAATGCAATTATTTCATTTTTAGATACTAAAATTTTATTCTTAGGTAAATATAAATCTAATTCAAAGGATTGTCTTTTGTATTGAATTTCTTTAACGTATTTTTCAATTTTTTCACTAAAATTTTTTAAATGAGCATAAACTGTAGTAAAACCATTCCGATGGTCTACATAAATTGCTTTTCCGAATCCACCATGAGCTATTTTAATTCTACTTATGTATCCATCCGCAGAACTCAGAATGTTAATCCCTTCTTTGAACTGAGTCTTAATATCTATTCCAGAATGAAAATGATTGGATCTTAATTCACCAAAACTTCCACTTAAAGCAATTGGAATATCAATGGGTTTTACAAAATAATTTTGTGGATACTTTTCTTGTGAATAAAATATATAAGGAATAATTAAAATGACTATAAGAGATATTCTCATTAATTAAAGATTACAATGTACATATTTAATGAAGTTGCGATAATTAGCCACATACAATATGGAAGAATTAAAATACTTTTATATTTCATTATTCTAAAATATTTAATTAAAAAGTAAAATAATAAAATGGTTAAAAAAATTATATCAATTAGTGCAATTTCTATCATTTTTCTATTAAAAAAAAGATAGTTCCACAAAATATTGAGAACAAGATGTAATGAATAAATTTTAATAAAAAGATTTTTAAAATTTAAATCCGTATTATTTTTAAAAGTCTTGTTCACTAAAAGCGCTAAATAAATGGAAAAACAAATCATTATAGTTACCCAAGCAACTCCAAAAACCCAACCCTCAGGTTCCCAATAGGCTCTATTTAATTTAATATACCATGACGAGGATGCTCCTTGACCCATCAATAAACTACCTAGAAATAGGGCGCTAAAATTTGTAAAGGCAAAAAGAATAATTAGTTTAAAAACCCTCATCAAATAGATAATTTTTTAAAAATAATATTTTAAAAATTAAATCCATACTTGTTTATCAAATTAACTAACACTAAATTTGAGTGAGATAGTATTATTTTTAATGACAAAACCAATTGAGAGTCTTGATTTATTAGAGCTTAATATTAAAAAATTAAAGGATTTAGTCAATGAACTTAAATTAAAAAATTCAAAAATAAATTCTGATTTAATATTAAAAGATAATTTATTGATAAAACAGACTAACGATTTAAAAGAGTGGAAGGAAAAATACAAATCATTAAAAATTGCAAATACTTTCTTAGGCAGTAATGATAAATCACTAACTAAGCTTAAGATTAATAATATGATAAATGAATTAGATAAATGTATTATGAATTTAAGTTCATAATTATCAATTAAGATGCAAAAAATTAAATTAAAAATTGCTAATAGGGTATATCCTTTAACTGCTCAACCTGATCAGGAACAAGGACTTCGAACAGCATCTAAAAAAATTGATATTATGATCAAACATTTTGAAGAAAAATATGCAGTTAAAGATAAGCAAGATGCATTGGCCATGTGTGCCTTACAACTTGCTACTCAATCGGAACAAGAAAATTTATCTGAAGCTAAAATTAGTGAAGAAGTTAGTAATCGACTTGAAGATATAAATAAATCCATTCAAGAAGTTATTAATTTATAAACACGTTCATTTAAATAATTAATTATTGCCTACATCAATTTTTTTGATAAACTCAACGCGAATTTTTTATAAAGGGTGAGTCAATACTGCTAAAGCGCGCCTTTATGGATTCTTGATCAGTATGTTAGCCCTAATCTTGTTATACAGGAGTTTATACAAAACATTCATGATGTAGGCTTTTTTTTTACAAATAACTATGGAAGATATTTTAACATTAACAAATATAGGTTTAGCATTAACAGGAACTTTAGTTGGATTTCTAATCTCAAAAATTTTAGAAAAATCCTCAGCTTCAAAAACATTGAATCATGCAAAGTCAGAAGCTGAAAGAATCATCAAGTCTTCGAAAATTGAGGGCGAAAACCTTAAAAAAGACAAAATATTTCAAGCTAAAGAAAGATTTTTAGAACTTAAAACTGAACATGAAAAACACATATTAAATCGTGAAAAAGATTTAACAGAAGTTCAAAAAAGAATAAAAGACAAAGAATCTCAATTATCCAATGAATTATCGACAAATAAAAAAAATAATCAAAGTCTTACAGATAAGATTAATTCATTTAATAAAAAGATCGAGTTGTACGATAAAAAGTATCTTCAGTTAGAAAAAATGCATAAAGAACAAATTACTAAACTTGAAAAAATTTCTACTTTATCTGCTACTGAAGCAAAAAAAGAACTTCTAAAATCATTGACTGAAGAAACAAAAACAGAAGCTCTAGAACTTACTCAAAACATTATTGAGGAAGCAAAGTTATCTGCTAGACAGGACGCTAAAAAAATAATAATAAACACAATACAAAGAGTTGGTACTGAGGAAGCTATTGATAATTGTGTTTCTGTTTTTAATATTGAATCTGATGATTTAAAAGGCAGAATAATTGGAAGAGAGGGAAGAAACATAAGAGCTATTGAAGCTGCAACTGGAGTTGAAATAATTGTTGACGACACCCCTGAAGCTATTATTTTATCTTGTTTTGATTCTGTTAGAAGAGAGATTGCTAGATTATCACTTCACAAATTAGTAACTGATGGCAGAATACATCCAGCTCGAATTGAAGAAGTGGTTAAAAAAACAACTAAGGAAATAGAAAATGAAATTATTGAAGTAGGTAAAAGAACAGTCATTGATTTGGGAATACATGGATTAAATCCAGCTCTAATAAAAGCTGTAGGTAGAATGAAGTATCGATCTTCATATGGTCAAAACTTATTACATCATTCTAGAGAGGTTGCGAAACTTTGTGGAATTATGTCTTCCGAATTAGGTTTAAACCCAAAATTGGCTAAAAGAGCAGGGTTATTACATGATATTGGTAAGGTTCCTGAAGAAGAAATTGAAACTCCACACGCTTTACTTGGAATGCAATGGGCTGAAAAATACGGAGAAAAACCTGATGTTTGCAATGCCATTGGAGCTCATCATGATGAAATAGAAATGAATAATTTAATATCACCCATTGTTCAAGTTTGTGATGCAATTTCAGGAGCTAGACCTGGAGCCAGAAGACAAGTTTTAGACAGTTATATTCAAAGGCTGAAAGAAATGGAAGATATTGCTTATGATTTTAAGGGAGTCAATAAAGCTTTTGCAATTCAAGCAGGTCGTGAACTTAGAGTCATGGTTGAAAGTGAAAAAATTTCTGATGATCAAGCTGCCAAATTATCATTTCAAATTTCACAAAAAATTCAAACTGACATGACCTATCCAGGACAAGTAAAAGTTACTGTAATTAGAGAAACAAGATCAGTTCATATAGCTACTTAACTTTCGAAAAGTGGGTGTTAGAACAATTTCTTAAGCTTTCTGCTGCTTGTTCAGGTGTGATGTCACGTTGAGGTTCACCAAACATTTCATAACCAACCATGAACTTTTTTATACTAGCAGATCTAAGTAGAGGAGGATAAAAAGACATATGCATATGCCACTCTTTGTTTTGCTCATTATTTGTTGGTGCTTGATGAATTCCTGTTGAATAGGGGAAAGATGTTTGAAAAAGATTATCGTATTTGGTGGTCAGTATTTTTAAAATATTGGCATAATCAGTTACTTCCTTTTCGTTAAGCTCTAAAATAGATTTACGATGATTTTTAGTAACAATCATTGATTCATAAGGCCAAACTGCCCAAAATGGAACAAGCGCTACAAATGATTCATTTTCAAAAATAATTCTTTCTTTTAATTCCAACTCTTTTTTTATGTAAGTCAACAACATACTTTGATTGTTATTTTTATAAAACTTTTTAAAATTATTTTGTTTTTTTAATATCTCGGTAGGAATTGATTTTTGTGCCCAAATTTGTCCGTGAGGGTGGGGATTGGAACATCCCATAGATTCTCCTTTATTTTCAAAAATTTGAATATTATTTATACTTTTTAAAGATCCTAAATCTTTATATTCTTTTTGCCATAATTTAATTATGGAGACTATTTCACTTTCATCCATTTGTGGCATTGTTAAAGAATGGTTGGGAGAGTAGCAAAGCACCTTACAAATTCCTGATTCTGTGTGAGCTTCTAAAAGATTATCATGATAGTATTTTGTTTTAATATCTAATATTGCTGAAAAATCGTTGATAAAACTATAGGTATTCTTATAGTCGGGATTTATCTCATTATTTGCTCTGGTATTTCCTGGACATAAATAACAGTTAGGATCATATTTAAGGGTTTTTAATTCTTTTGCTTGCTCTTGCATTCCTTGCCATGGTCTTTTAGTTCTATGTGGAGAAACTAAAACCCATTCACCTGTTAATATGTTTTTTCTTCTGTGAGAACTATTTTTAAAAGTCATTAAGTTGTTTTAATAGTTACACCATCACCAATATTTACAAAAAGTGGACTTGGTTCAATATTGAATTTTTTTAAATAAGCTTTTGAAACGGATGAAATAAAATCATCAACATAATCATCTCTTATTAAATTTATTGTACAACCACCAAATCCTCCACCCATCATTCTAGACCCTATAACTTCTTTCTTGCTTTTTGAAAAGTCAACAAGAAAATCTAATTCTTCACAGCTAACTTCATAAAGTTTTCTTAATCCTTTATGCGATTGATACATTAATTTTCCAAATTCTTTAATATTTGATTTACTTATTTCAACTGAGGAATCGTGTGTTCTTTTATTTTCTTCAATTACAAATTTTGCTCTATTGTACACTCTGCTATTCATAGAATCTTTGAACTTGTTTAAAATATTAAGTTCTACATCAACAAGATATTTGTAGTTGTTTTCATTTTTATTAATTATTCCTAAGGCTTCTTCACATTCTTTTACTCTTTGATTGTATGAGGAATCAGCCAAATTATGCTCTACATTGGTATTAATTAAGATAATTTTATATGGGTTGAAATTTGAACTTATGTATTCAAATTTTCTATTTTGACAATTCAATAAAATTAAATTATTTTTTTTTCCGTTAACTATAGTGAATTGATCCATTATGCCACCCATTAGACCAATAAAATTATGTTCCACACTAGAGACCATGTCAACTATTTCATCAGAACCTAATTTTAAGTTGTTTAAATAATTTAAACCACTAATTAAGCCACAAATTAGTGATGATGAGGAACTAATCCCCGCGCCAATTGGCAGGTTACTTGTTATTTTACAATTAAACGCTCCAATTTTTCTCTTTTTCAAAACAATTAGGTTGTGTAATACTCCTATTATATAATTCTCCCACTGAATCGTACTTTTTGATATTTTTTCAAGATTGAGTTTAAAGGATTTACCTACTGTTACAGACTCAATTGAACACTCATTTCCTTCAATAGAATTAAATTCAATAATTATTTTTTTATCAATTGCAGCAGGAAGTACTGAACCACCATTATAATCGACATGTTCACCAATTAAGTTTATTCTCCCAGGTGATTCTATAATTATTTTGTTCATTTTAAATATTTTGTATTTTTTTTTCCCAATTCCATGCAGATAGAATTGCTTGGTCCAGACTTAATTCGCTTTTCCAATCAAGAACGTTATTGGCCTTTTGGGTATCTGCATAAGCCTCAGTAATATCACCATTCCTTCTTGGACCAATTTTATAGTTTAGTTTAATATTAGAAACCTTTTCAAAACTAGTAATTACTTCCAAAACCGAGCTTCCTTTTCCTGTACCAACATTAAAAAAATCATAATTAGAGACAGTCTTATTTTCAATTAATCTTTTTATTGATTGAATATGTGCTTTTGCTAAATCAACAACATGAATATAATCTCTTACGCATGTTCCATCAATTGTAGGATAATCGTTTCCAAAAACAGTCAACTCTTTATGTTTTCCAATAGCTGTTTGTGTAATGAAAGGCACTAGATTTTGAGGTTTTCCAATTGGAAGTTCTCCAATTTCATTTGATGGATGAGCCCCAATTGGATTGAAATATCTTAAAGAAATTGCTTTTAAATTTTTTGATGTTTTGCAAGTATCTTGAATTATTTCTTCGCAGATTTGTTTAGTATTTCCGTAAGGGGATTCCGCCTGTTTTATTTTTTCGTCTTCGTTAATTGGTAGTTTTTTTGCCTGACCATAAACAGTGCAAGAGGAACTAAAAATGAAACTAATTTTAGTTTTTAAACTATTTATTTCTTTTAATAAATTGATTAATGTTATTAAATTATTTTCGTAATATTTCAAAGGATCTGTAACACTTTCTCCCACTGCCTTTGAAGCAGCAAAATGAATGACACCTGAAACATCATGGTATTTTGTAAATAATTTTTTGACAAGGGATTTGTTTTTTAAATCCATTTTTTCAAAAATCAAATTTGTTTTGGTAATATTTTCTAAACCATTCAAAACATTAATGGACGAGTTAGACAAGTCATCTACTATAATAACTTCAAATCCTTGAGCGTGTAATTCTGCAACTGTATGACTTCCAATAAAACCAAGCCCACCGGTTACTATTATTTTGGATTTTTTAATCATTATATATTTTAAATAAATATAAGTTTATTTAATCAATGGATTAACAAAAAAAGATTAAGATAGTTGACTATTCTAAAATCAGATTTTCAATGTTTGAAAAATTTTTTCCTCTAATTTTCACAAAACCTGACAACATTTCTTTGAGTTTTTCTGGTTGACTTTTAGCTAAGTTATTTTGTTGAGAGGGATCTTTTTTAAGATTGTAAAGTTGAAATTCTAAAGAATTACCATACTCGATATTTACATTTTCATTTTTTGCAGGACCATTATATGGAGGAATCATTGTCCAGTCACCATTTCTGTAAGCAGTTCTTGTAGTTGCTTCTAAAATAAGTTCTTTTCTTCCGTCTCCTTCGTTGTTTAAAATTAGTTCTGATAAATCCTTACCGTCAGAAGATTGATAATCACTACCTACAATTTTGGATAACGAATTTAGTATGTCGATTTGAGATATTATTTTGTTGGATACATTAGGAACGATTTTTCCTTTCCAATAGGCCATAAATGGAACTTTTGTGCCAGCTTCAAACAAACTGTATTTACCTCCTCTGAGAATTCCAGCAGGAGTATGATCTCCAAGTTTTTCAACAGCATCATCATAATAACCATCATTTAAGACAGGTCCATTATCGCTTGACAAAATAATTAACGTATTTTCTAATAAACCCTCGGCTTCTAGTGTTTTATATAGTTCACCAATACACCAATCGGCTTCGACGATTACATCACCTCTTGGTCCCATTCCTGAAGCACCTTCAAATCTTGGATGTGGTGTTCTTGGAACGTGAGGTTGTTGAAGAGAATAATAAAGGAAGAATGGTTCGTCTTTCTTTTTTTGGATATATTCTTTTGCTTTATTTAAAAAATAATCTGCCATGTCTATATCACTCCATCTGGCTTTTTCTCCTCCCTTCATAAATCCTATTCTTGGAACACCATTAATAATAGAGCCATTATGTCCATGATGCCACTTCATTGTGGTTAACTCAGGATTTTTTAACCCAGTTGGAAGACCATAGTTTTTTCTTTCTTTTTTCATTGAAAAATTAACCTCAATGGGATCGTTGGGGTCTAAATTAACAACATTACCATTTTCAATATAAACTGCTGGAACACGGTCTTGTGTATCAGCCATTATATGAGAATAATCAAATCCTACTTGATTAGGTCCAGGAGATATTGTTGTATTGTAGTCTATTTTTCCTGATCCTAATCCTAAATGCCATTTACCAACTATTCCAGTTTCGTACCCGTTTTTCTTTAATAACTTAGGTATGGTTACTTCTGTAGTATCGATAATTAAGGAACCTCCAGTAATTATTTTTGCTTCTGAATTTCTCCATGGGTAGGTGCCTGTTAAAAGAGCATATCGGCTAGGACTACATGTAGCGGATGAGGCATAGCCATTAGTAAATTTAATTCCTTCATTTGCTAATTTGTCCATATTGGGAGTTTCTAGTGTCCCATTGTTGTAAGCACTAACATCACCATATCCTAAGTCATCTAAATAAATCAAAACTATATTCGGTTTATCTTGACTTTTCTTTTTTTCGATATTTGAACATCCAGTAAAAATTAATAAAGTAAATAAAAAGGATATATTAAGGAGTGTTGTATTTTTCATGTGTTAAATATAATAATTCAAGGTTCTGTTTTTTAGGTTTATTAGCTTATAAATAAGGTTAAAACATTCATATTTATGTTGAAATTATTATTTAATTGTATTAATAACTATATTAAAAATTAAATTAAAAACAATGTTCCAAAAATCAATATTTTTTTTAGTCATCCTTCTTAGTTTTTCAATAACTGATGACCAAAATTTCAAGGAAAAATCTCCAAATATCATTCTTATTTTAGCCGATGATTTGGGTTATGCTGATGTGGGTTTTAATGGATCAAAAGATATAATGACACCCCATTTAGATCAGATAGCTGCTAATGGCGTTGTCTTTAATGAAGGCTACGTGTCTTACCCTGTATGCGGACCAAGTAGAGCAGGGTTAATTACAGGAAGATACCAAGACACTTTTGGATTTGGTAAAAACCCTTTGTTTGCACCAAAAGATCCAAATATGGGACTCCCTTTATCCGAGCAAACTATTGCCGACATGTTGAAGCTTTCTAATTACAAAACTTTAGCGGTTGGTAAATGGCATTTAGGTGCTCATGAAACTTTAAGACCACTAAAAAGAGGTTTTGATGAGTTTTTTGGATTCTTGACTGGAGGTCATCGGTATTTTCCACACGAATGGGATTTAGAAGATGAAACTAAGGTTACTAGTCAAGGGGCTGCTTACAGAACTAAATTACTTAGAAATGAAAAACGAATTGAAGAAAAAGAGTATTTAACAGATGCCCTTTCAAGAGAAAGTGTAGATTTTATTGAAAGAAACTCAAACAATCCTTTCTTTATTTACTTGGCTTATAATGCTCCACATGGTCCCTTACAAGCAACAGATAAATACTTAAAAAGGTATGATCACATCAAAGAAAAAAACAGAAAAACTTATGCTGCAATGGTTAGTGCTGTTGACGATGGAGTTGGAGATATTATTTCTAAATTAAAAGAAAAGGGGATTTATGATAATACCATAATATACTTTTTATCTGACAATGGTGGAAGACTAAGAGGAGATTCTGACAATGGAGATTTAAGGGGAAAGAAAGGAAATTTATTTGAGGGAGGAATTAGAGTGCCTTTTGTTATGCAGTGGCCTGGAAAAATCAAAGGTGGTCAAATTTACAATAATCCTGTAATCTCTCTTGATATTTTTGCCACTTCAAAAGCTTTAACTTCACCCGAAATAAGTTCAAAAAATGAGTTACATGGAGTAAATTTAATTCCTTTTTTAACTGGAGAAAAGACACACGCTCCTCACAAGCACCTTTTTTGGAGAAATAATTTAATGCAAAATGATCCTAATCTAAGGGTTGAAGCATCAGCTGTTAGAAGCCAAAAGTTCAAGTTTATTAAAAACAAAGAAGCAGTTGCACTTTTTGACTTAAAAAATGATATTTCTGAAAAAAATAATCTAAAAAATCAAGAAACAGATGTTTACAATAATCTTGTTAATGAACACAAGAAATGGTTAAAAACTTTAAAGGATCCCATTTTTTTAGGGCTAATGGCCAACAAGCAATACAACAAATTAAACCCAGATCGATTTAACTAGTAATCTTCTAATATTAGCTCGTCTCGTTTTTATTTACTTTGCCAGAAATCTTATTTTTATTAATTAAAATCATTAAACTATCTACATATTTCTGGTCATAAAAAGGATTGAGTTTATTTGGAATTGGAGCGTTATTTTTCTTTAACCAATTATCTAGATTATTTAAGAGTTCAGCTTTTTTTTCCTTATTAATATCAATAAGATTTTTAGATTCTGAAATATCATTTTCTAAATTATAGAGCTCAAAATTATTATCTTCATAATAGTGGTGTAGTTTCCAATTATCTTTTATTATAACAGACCCAGGTCTTGTTCTAAATAATGGATCTGAACCACTGTCTAAGTGAACATTATATGGTTCCAGATAAATCGGGAAGTGAAAATATAATTCTCTTTTTTTAAAAGCTTTGTAATTGAAAATTGGTGTTAGATCTTCTCCGTCTAAATCAATTGTCTCATTGTATCCAATTATGCTTTTAATGGTAGGGTAAAAGTCAATATTAGAAATTCTTTCATTGGAGGTTGAACCGGCTTTTATTTTTTCTGGCCATGAGAAAATCATAGGAACTTTAATTCCACCTTCATAATATGATCCTTTACCAGCACGAAGAGGGTATTGGTTAGAAATTGCTCTGATTCCGCCGTTATCAGATGTAAAAATTATTAAAGTATTTTTGGATAAATTAAGTTTTTCTATTTTATCTAATATTTTACCGATGTTTTCATCAAGTGATTGAATCATTCCAGCATAATCTTCACGATTGTGGTATTCATTAGACTCTTTATTACGGTATTTTTTTTCATACTCTGATTTAGATTGTATGGGTGTATGTACTGAAAAGAAAGGAACATAAGCAAAGAAATTATTTTCTTTATTTTTTTCAATAAATTTAACTACCTCATCACCAATTCTATCGGTAAGGTACTCGTCTTTTGGCCCATTTGACAAATTTGGATATTTGTAAGGAGAAAAATAGCTTCCTGGCCCCCCATGTTCATTGCCACCTATATTTATATCAAATCCCATTTGTTCAGGAAAATAGCCTTTTGGACCCATATGCCATTTTCCAAAATGCCCAGTAGAGTATCCTTTACTTTTTAGCATTTCTGGAAGAATAAAATATTCTAATTCTAATTTTGTTTTCGTTTTAATTGGAATAATTTTTCTTGTTTTTTTATTTCCTCTGTCCGAATTTTTAACCGAATAAATTCCATGAAAAGGATGGTATTTTCCAGTGAGCATACTTGCTCTACTTGGAGCACAATTTGCCGAAGAGGCATAACCATTATAAAAAGTCATTCCACTTTTTGAAAGCTTATCAATATTTGGGGTTTCATAATAAGTTGAACCCATGTAAGACAAATCTGACCATCCTAAATCATCTGCAACAATTAAAACTACATTTGGTTTTTCATTGTCAACAATATTATTTTGACAGGAAAAAATAAATAATAGTAGTATTAATATTTTACTTTTAAAATTATTCATTGTTAGTTAGGTAGTTTAATCTTCTATTTACTAATTTATTTTCTGTTTCAAACCATTTTTCGGGATAGAAACTTTTACTAAAATCTAATTTATAATTAGGGTTTTTTGTTTTAATCAAGGCTAGTGAATTTAACATTAAATTAGCTTCGGTCTCAGACTTAGCATTTTTCAATAAATTATTTATTTCCCCAGAGTCAATGTTAAAATCATTAAGCATTAGATATTCTGCAGCTCTAATTCTTACTAAATTCTCAGAATCATTTTTAAATAAAAAATTTATTTTTTCTAAATGTTCTGAAGCTTCTGTTCCAAAGGAAGAACATGTGATTAGTCCCCAATATCTGACCCAGGGATTTTTATTATCTAGTGCTTCTGATATTTCATTTTTTACCTCATTATATGGTTCGAGGTTTAGATTGGCTGTTTGAATAAGTTTTTTAATTAGTTCTTTGTTTTTTTGGCCAAAATCTAATCCATTTTCTAATCCATTCTCTAAAAAATAGGGTTCTGGAAAAAAACTTAAATCAGGTTGGTTCATTAAGTGATTACTGAGAATATTTCTCAAATCTAATAATTTCATTTGATGTTCAATTGAAGAAGCTAAATTCTGAGTTTCGTAAGGATCATTTTCAATGTCATAAAGAGCTTCGGGATGTCTAGGCTTGAAAAATTGACTTTGAATATCGTTTAATTTTCCTTCCTGAAATAGTTTGTACCATTCTTTATAAGCTAACATTTTATATCTGTAAAAATTATAAATCCCATCAACATTGAAGGGTTGGTAATTTCTTATGTATTTGTATTTTCCTTTTCTTACTGATCGAACCAAATCGTATTTTTCATCAAATCGATCAGCATATCCAAAAGTAATATCTTGTTTTTCAATTTCTGTTTTATCTATATTTTTTCCTAAAAAAGGTGTTCCATCTAGGCCCTTTGGAATATTGACTCCCGCTAGGGATAAAACTGTAGGGACCAAATCAACAAAATCAACAAAAGTTGAAGTTCTCGATCCAATTTTAAAAGGGTTTAGGTGTTTCCATTTTTCAGGCATATAGACAACCATGGGAACATTTAATCCAGTTTCGTATAAGTAGCCCTTGCTTCTAGGTAATACTCCTCCGTGATCCCCATAATAAAATATAATCGTATTATCCATTAGCCCTTCATCTTTTAAATCTTTAAGAAATTTCCCCATTTCTTTGTCAACATCTTTATGATGATTATAATATAATGACTGGGTATATCTAAAGGTTGGGGTATCAGGATGAAATGGAAATGGCATGATACTATCAAGTTCGTTTGTTTCAAGAGCACTTGTTAATTGCTTGGAATTAAAATGGAGTTGCCCCTCATGAGTGTTATGAAAGTTTTGGACATGAAAAAAAGGTTGTCCCTCTTTCCTGTTTTTATAAGAAGCTTTTTTAGACGACTCGTCCCATACTTTATTTTCTTTTATAAAGTTGTAATCCTCTTTGGCATTATTGGATGTATAATAACCAGCTTGGTTCAGATATGCAGGTAAAGGCTTGATGTGTTCAGGAAGTTTAACCATTGACATTTTTCTATGATATTGAGTGCCTATTCTAGGGGCATATACACCAGTTATTATCGTACTTCTTGCCACAGAGCAGACTGGAGCATTTGAAAAGGCGTTATTGAATACCACACCTTGATTTGCAAGTTGGGAAATTGCTGGCATTTCTGCCCCTCCCTTTGTATATAAATTCATATAATGAATCGAATTATCTTCAGTTACAATCCAAAGAATATTAGGTTTTTCATTATTAGTTTGATCTTGAAAATCACAATTTATTAAGAAAAAAGACAGGATTGTTAGTAATATGAGTTTTATTGATTTCATAATTATTTTTTACTAAAAATAGATAATTAAATTACTAATAGTGTAAGTGTATTAATCAAAATTTATGGATAAATGATTCATTTTCATTGTCAACCCTTTAAAAAATTAATTTTTTGTGTATGTTTAATGAGTAATTATATATTATGAAGAAAATTAAATTATTTTTTTTACTATCTGTTTTAGGTTTTACTTTCTTAAATGCGCAGAATCGTGAGTGGGAAGACTTATCAGTTTTCTCTATTAATACAGAAAAACCTCATGCTACTTTTTACCCTTTTAGTAACGAGCAGCTAGTAATGGAAAATGATTTAAATAATAATGTTTTATATGAAACATTGAACGGTAAGTGGGATTTTAAATTATATAGAAATATAGATTCTGTTCCGAAAAATTTTTATTTAAAAAAAAGTAATATAAAAAAATGGGATAATATTCCAGTTCCTGCCAATTGGCAATTTCATAGTGAAGATTTCCCAGTTTATACTAATATTGTTTACCCCTATGAAATCAACCCTCCATTTATGCCTAAAGATTATAATCCAATAGGTTTATATCACAGGAAATTTAAGATAAGTAAAGAGTGGAATGATAAAGAAGTTTTTATTCATTTTGGCGCCGTTAATTCTGCTTTTTATATATGGATTAATGGAGTTAAAGTAGGATATTCTGAGGGCAGTAAAACACCAGCTGAATTCAATATCACCAAGTATATAAATAGCGGGACAAATACCATAATGCTTCAAGTTATTAGATGGTCTGATGGCACCTATTTGGAAGATCAAGATTTTTGGAGATTAAGTGGGATAGAAAGAGATGTTTTTTTGTATGCTCAACCAAAAGTTGCATTGAGAGACTTTTTTGTTAAAACTAATCTTAGTGATGATTTAAAAACATCGGATTTCAACATTGATATCAATGTTAGAAATTACAATCCTTTTAAATCCAATTTTGCAGTCCAATCAAAACTATATGACTCTAATAATAAACTTATTAAAACCATAAAAAACAACATAGAGATTGAATCACTCTCTTCAAAAAAAGTTAATTTAAACGATAAGATTATAGATCCATTACTATGGAGTGCTGAACAGCCAAATTTATATTATTTAACAACTAGTTTAATACAGAATGGAAAAGAGACCCATTCAGTAGGTCAACAAGTTGGATTTAGAAAAATTGAACTTAAAACTGGCCAAGTACTAGTGAATAATCAACCTATTTTATTTAAGGGCGTTAATAGACACGAACATGATGAGTTTTCGGGTCACATAGTTTCAAAAGAATCAATGTTAAAAGACATTGAAATCATGAAACAAAATAATATAAATGCAGTTAGAACTTCTCATTATCCTAATGATCCATATTGGTATGAGCTTTGTAATAAATATGGAATTTATGTTATTGATGAGGCTAATGTTGAATCTCATGGTTTTGGATACAAAAAAGAGGACACTCCTGCTTTTAAACCAGAGTTTGATGCAATGCATATGGATAGGTGGGTTAGGATGGTAGAACGAGATAAAAATCACCCTTCAATTATAATGTGGTCACTTGGAAACGAAGCAGGTGACGGACCTGTTTTTGTTAAGGGCTATGATTGGATAAAGGCTTATGACAAGTCCCGTTTAACAATTTACGAGAGAACTTCTGAACATTTTAAACAAAGAAAAATGGGAATAAATCTAAAGCCCCACACCGACGTTTTAGGATGGATGTATGCTAGAATGAATGATTTACAAAAAGAATATTTGGGGAAATTTAGAAATAGACCTTTTATTTGGTTAGAATATTCTCATGCTATGGGGAATAGTAATGGAAATATCGTGGATTTATGGAAAATGATACATAATCAGAGGCAAATGCAAGGAGGTTTTATTTGGGATTTTGTTGACCAGGGTTTGGCAGAGTATAATGATGAGGGAAAGAAATATTGGAATTATGGTGGAGATTATTCTCCTGGTAATTATCATAATGATACTAATTTTTGCATGAACGGTTTAGTTAATTCTGATAGAACATTTCACCCTGCTATGGAAGAAATTAAAAAAGTATATCAAGATTCTAAATTTACTTTAGCAAATAGTTCTGGAACATTCTCTTTGAAAATAGAAAATCAATATTTCTTTACTAATCTAAGCGAATTTGATTTTCAATATGAACTTTTGAGAGATGGTAAAGTTATAAATAATGGAAATTTCAATATTGATTTAAATCCTCAATCTTCCAAAATTGTTGAAATCCCTATAAGAAACTTCCTCAAAGAAATAAATCAAGAAAACAATGATTTTCATCTTAACGTTTATGGGTATTTAAGAAATGGAAAAAATTTAATTCCCTCAGGTCATATGATCTTTAAAGAGCAAATGGAAATTAAAGAATCTATAAGTAGCTATTCTCTTTCAAATTCAAATAAAATGTTAAAAGTTGAATCCAGTGATAATTTACTTAAAGTATATAATGATGATATTAACGTAGTGTTTGATAATTCCAATGGGGATTTGATAAGTTATGTTGTAAATGATAAAGAATTTATAGATAAGGCTCCCCATCTAAACTTTTGGAGAGCACCAATTGATAATGATTATGGTAATAATTTACCTTTAAGGTCTAAAGAATGGAAGGTAGCTTCTAATAAAAGAGTTCTTAGAAATATTGATCATGAGCTTTTAGATAAAAATATTAAAGTCACAGTTAATTATAGTCTAGCTAATCTAAAATCATATTATACCACAACATTTTTAATTAACCCAGAGGGTGAGTTAAGGATTTCTAATGACTTTAACTATAAGGGAAACTTGAAAGATGCTGAAATGCCTAGATTTGGTATGAATTTTCAAATTCCGAAGAGTTATAACAATGTTTCTTGGTATGGAAGGGGACCTCACGAAAATTATGTGGACAGGATGGATTCTGCTTTTATGGGCATTTACAGCTCGTCTGTAAGTGATTTAGGATTCGATTATTCTAGACCTCAAGAAAATGGGTACAGAACACAAACAAAATGGTTAGAACTCATAGATGACAGCGGGAATGGTTTTAAAATTTTTGGAGATCCTTACATTTCTTTTAGTGCTCATTACAATACCATTGAAGATTTCGATGATGGAGTTAGAGATAAAAAACCTGGTGAAATGGGATCAGCAAGAAAAAGAATGATCAAGAAACAAAGAAAGCCTATCGACATTCCTAAGAGAAATTTTATTAGTTTAAACATCGATTTAAAACAAATGGGAGTTGGAGGAGATAATAGTTGGGGAGCAAGACCATTACTTAAATATATAATCCCACCTGGAAATTATAAATATTCTTTTATTATAAAACCAATTTCTAATTAAATATTTATTCTATTGATGATCAAAAATTTATTTACATATTATTTTTCTTTTTTTACTTTGATTTCACTAAATGTATTTAGCCAGGAATTAGATTATAATATTGAATACATAACCACTCAAGAAGGGCTTAGTAGTAATTACGTAACTAAAGTTATAAGTGATCAGTTTAATTTTAAATGGTTTGCAACAGAAAATGGTATTTCAAAATATAATGGCAATAACAATACTTTTGAGTATATAAAGCCTGGTGAGGTTTTTAATAATCTTTTCAATGAAAATATTGAAACTATTTTTGAAGATAGAGATAATATTATGTGGATTGGAACAAAAAGTGGAGGGATATCTTCATTAGACCCGGTGACTTATGAATCTAAGAATTACAATCCTATTTTAGGTATTTCAAAAGAAAATGCTTTTCAAATATTTTCAATTTCTCAAGATGAAATGGGAAGAATTTGGATAGGTACTTTTGGAAATGGCGTTTATGTTATTGATTCAAACCAAAATAAACTGATTTACCATTTCAGAGATGGAGAAAATGTTAGAGCTATTTTTAATGATTCTTTTGGAAATGTTTGGTTTTCATCGAGAAACAAATTAAATGTTTTTAATATTAAAGACGAATCTGTAGAGTTTTTTAATACTAAACAAATTGGAGATATTGTTGAAGATGTAAAGAGAAATATGATACTATACATTACCGCTACTGGTGTGCTTAAAGAATTGGATTTAAAAACCAAAAAAATTAATCAATTAAGAAAGTTTAAATCTCAATTTAACCCAACGTTAGCCTTTGATAATTATGGTAAGTTATGGGTTGGAACTTGGAGGTATGGATTGTTTGTTAGTGATGAAAAAGTAGAAAACTTTAAACGGTTTAATTTGATTGGTCCTAACAGTAAAAAATTACCGATTAATTATTCAACCATTAATCATATAGAACATTCTAAGGACAATTCTACTTGGCTTTCAATCGCAAATGGAGGGGTAGTTAAATTAACACCTACTAAACCCTTTAAAACATTGATTGAATTAACATCAAGTGAAGAATTGGTTGAAACAAAAAATATTAAATCAATTTTTAGAGATAAAGATGACCTTTATGTCGGAACACTTAACTCAGGTTTTTTTAAAATTAAACAAAATGGTTCTGTCAAAGATTATGGTTTTAAGGGAAGTAAAGTGAATGTTATTAATAAGTATAAAGATTATATACTTGTTGGAACGCAAAACGCATTGTTTTCTATTGACAAAAAAAATATAATAAAGAGAGTGGTTTTGCCTGTTGTAAATACGATAAATGCAACTAATACTAATAATCTATATTCAAACCTTACAGATAGACTTGATATTGCCACATTTGATGGTAACAGTTCAACTCAAACGTTAACCACTTCAATTACTTCTGTTTTTGTAGATTCAAAAGAAAATTTATGGATAGGAACTCAACAAGATGGGTTGTTTTTTTGTAAAAAAAATGATTTTGTTATTCAAAAGTTCCATCAGATAATACCAGAGAAACTTTATGACAATAGCCGAAGAATAACTGGTATCCAAGAAGATAAATATGGCAACATCTGGGTTGGGACATATAATGGAATTCATCTTGTAAATGAAAATAAAAAGCTTGTTTCATACACTAAACTTGCTAATTTTTCAATTCCAAATATTATAAATGATATTTTGATTGATGATTTTATGTGGGTAGGATCTTCAAAAGGACTATACAAGTTAGACTATAAAAATGAAGAGAATAGATTGTTTTTGATTGATTTAATTGATGAAGGAAAGGGCCTTAATCAATCATTTATAAATTCTATTTCAAAAGCTGAAAGTAATTCTGAATTAGGTTCTTATTGGATTAGCACCATAAATGAAGTTGTAAATTATAACGACAAGAATAAAGGGGTTATTCATTTTAGTGACCAAGATGGGTTTAATGTCGATATGTTTAATTTAGGAGCTGCTTTTAATTACAATAATGAAAAAATTTATTTTGGTGCAGTAGATGATTTATTAGAATTAGACCTACTAAAAATTAGTAATAGTTCAAGTTCTGGAGAATTAATATTTTCTAACTTAAAAATAAATAATGAATTAGTTTATCCTAATCAAAAATTTGATGGTAGGGTCGTTATTGATAAAAACATATCTTATTTAAAAGAAATAACACTAAATCATAAAGAAGCAACATTTTCAATAGGTTTTTTTAACAATGATTTTAAGGATAAAAATAAATATAAATATAAAATTGAAGGTTTTCAAGATCAATGGATAGAAACAGGAACAAGAAAAACAGTTCCGTTTACTGGTCTATCCTCTGGAAAATATAAATTAATTGTTGCTAGTTCGATAGATAATGTTAACTGGGACAACTCAAGAGAACTTATCATTAATATTCTTCCATCTCCATTTTTATCTACATCAGCTTATTTTATTTATTTTGTTATTATTCTTTTCTCGTTATATATGATTTTTAGAATATATTTAAATGGATTAAAATTAAAAAGCAGTTTAATTGAGATAGAAAAAGATAAAAAAAGAGAAATGGATTTTGCTGAATCCAAACTAGGGTTTTTTACAAATATTTCCCATGAATTTCGAACTCCTTTAACTCTTATTATTAGTCCTCTTCAAGAAATTTTAAGTTCTTCAACCCTGAAAAATGAAGTTTCTAGTAAATTAATTACGGTAGAGAAAAACGCTAATAAACTATTGAATTTAATAAATGAACTTTTAGATTTCAGAAAGGCAGATCATGGGCTTTTAAAATTAAAAGTTGCTTATGGAAATTTTAGAAATTTCAGTCACGAAATTTTTCTTTTGTTTACAGAAATTGCCAAATCAAAAAATATAGAATATAAGTTCACTTGTGATCAGAACGAGATAAATCTTCCTTTTGATAGAAATAAAATGGAAATTGTTATTAGTAATTTGATTTCCAATGCTATGAAATTTACATCCCCAGGGGGTGAAATAACTGTTTCAGTTAAATCCTCAGGTGGATTTTGTATCTGCTCAGTTAAAGATACCGGAATTGGAATTCCAGTGTCAGATGTTGATAAAATATTTGATGAATTTTTTATGGTCAAATCTAAATTAACTAAACAAACACCAGGAACTGGTATTGGTCTTTTTCTATCTAAAAAAATTGTAGAGCTTCACCATGGAAAAATAAATGTATTGAGTGATTATGGCGTTGGATCTGAATTTATTTTTTCTATAAATATGGACCCCCAAATGTATAGAGAAGTAGACTTGAATTTTAAAAAATCTGAGGACTTGAGCACCTATGAGTTTAATAAAAATGTAGTTGAAAATACTGATTTACAAATTGATTCTAAAGAAACGATACTTATTGTAGATGATAACAAAGATATTAGGACTTATTTAGCTTCCTTATTGTCGGGTGATTACAATATTTTAGAGGGTGAAAACGGTGAGGTTGGGAAAAACATAGCTATATCTAAAATTCCTGATTTAATTATTAGTGATATTATGATGCCTGTCATGGATGGTATTGAACTTTGTGGTAAACTTAAAAAGGAACTAAGTACTTCACATATTCCAATTATTCTTCTTACCGCTAGAAACTCCACATTATTTGAAGTCAGTGGATTAGAGTCTGGTGCAGATGACTATATAACAAAGCCTTTTAAAGCTAGTGTGGTGAAGGCCAGAATTAAAAGCTTACTAGAAAACAGAAATAGTACTAGGAAACATTTATTAAATAAAGTAAGATTTGAACCAGTAATTGATCCAAATTCAAATGATGATGTTGAAATAGGTTTTATTGAAAAAGCTATTGTTCTGGTTGAGGAAAATATCCAAAATCCAAATTTTGGAATTGAAAAAATGACAGATTATTTCTGTATGAGCCAATCAACGCTGTATAGAAAAATAAAATCTTTGACTGGTTTGTCTTTGACAGCTTTTATAAGATCAGTTAGGTTAAAAAAGGCAGCTTATTTAATTTCAACTACTGATACCAAATTAACCTATGTGTGTTATGAAGTTGGATTTAATGATTATAAGTATTTTAGAACTTCTTTCAAACAACAATTTGGTTGTCTGCCATCAAAATACAAAAACTCTAAAGTAGATACAATTAATCAAAATATTTAAATTATTAGATTAGTTAATCTTTTGGTTTTATAAAAAGTAATTCTCTTTTTACTCTATAAAAAGTCTCATTTGGTTAATATCCCCCCCTTTATTGACTTATACACCAACCTTATTTTTTTTTATTAACTTTAAATTTGAGTAATCAATAATTAAACTAACATTTATGAAAAAATTAAATCTTTTAACAATCCTATCTTTTTTAGGTTTAGGAATTGGGTCGCTTTTTGCCCAACAAACGGTAACAGGAACAGTAACAGCCAGTGGTATTCCACTTCCTGGTGTTTCTGTTGTTGAGCAAGGCACGGTAAATGGAGTTACCTCAGATTTTGATGGTAATTTCTCTATTACTTTAAAAAATGATAACTCTCAATTGGTTTTTAGTTACATCGGGTACCTAACACAAACAGTTGGTGCTTCAGCCACTATGAATGTTGTTATGAGCGAGGATGTCGCTCAATTAGAGGAGGTTGTTGTAACTGGATATGGATCTACCTCTAAAAAATCTTTAACGGGATCGATTGGAACTATTTCTTCGGAAAGTTTAACTCAAAAACCTGCCGCAAACACTACTCAGCTTTTAGTAGGGCAAGTTGCTGGTTTATCATCTAGAATGATTGGAGGATTACCTGGAAATAATTGGGCAAGTTTAAGTATCAGAAATTTTGGTTCAGCTCTTGTTTTGGTTGATGGTGTAGAGTCTTCTATTGGTCAACTTGACCCTAATGATATTCAATCTATTTCCGTTCTTAAAGATGCTTCTGCTTCAGTTTATGGAGCAAGAGCTGGTAATGGAGTTATTCTAATTACTAGTAAAAGAGGATCTGATGACGCTCAAGGTGCCAAATTTACTTATCATGGTACAACTACTTGGGAATCTTTAATCACAATGCCAAAAACTGTTAATGCTCATCAATTTGCAGAATTAATGGAGGAAAATGGTCTAGGAGCTGAAAATGAGATGCCAGAATACTTAGATTATGATACAACTAGAAAAAGAGTATTTAACAGAATTACAGGAGAAGATTTTGATGGTGTGGATTGGTATAGAACAATTTATAAAGATGCGAATGCTCAAAAACAACATAACTTAAGCGCCAGAGGAAGAAGTGCGAATATTGGATACTTCGTTTCACTTGGCTTTACTGATACAGAAAGTGCATTTAGAAATGCTGACTATACGCATGAGAGATACAATGTTAGATCTAATTTAGATACGAAATTTAACGAAAATTTGAGTGCTCAATTTGATTTTAGTTACCGTCAAACTACATTAGATAGAGCGAATTTTGGAATTTCAGAGATGTATAATAGACTTGGAACTGGTAAGCCAACACACTTGCCTCTTTTTCCTGATGAGTCATATGCTTCTCAAACTGGAGCAGCTACCCCTTATTCTCCAATTTACATGACCAGAAAATCACATTCAGGAACAAGAGTTGATCGTACTAATAACTTGCAAGCTAGACTTAGTTTATCATATAACGTTCCGTTTATTAATGGATTGACTGCAACTGCAAGTTTAAATATGGAATCTCAAACTGAGTGGAAGAAACAAGTAAGTAAAAAATATAGTATGTATACTTATGATCCTTTACAGGAAGATCCTTACGTATTTTTTGGGACTCATTTAAGAGATTTTATTTCTGTTAATTCTGATCGTGATATGGAACTACTTCCAAGACTTACTTTAAATTACGAAACTGAATTTGATAACAGTGAATTAAAAGCAACTTTTGTAGCTGAATCGACATCATTTGAAAGAGATTATTTAATGGGTTCTAGAACCGATCCATTATCTTTTGAGGCACCGTATTTAAATTATTCATCGGCTGCAGAGAAAGATAATGCTGAAATCTTTTCTCAATCTGCAAGACAAAGTTACGTTGGTAGGGTTAATTATAATATAGCTGATACATATTTCATTGAAGCGACTATGAGAGCAGATGCTACTGCAAGATATTCTGTTGAAGGTAGATGGGGTTACTTTCCTAGTGTTAGTTTTGGATGGAGAATTTCTGAAGAAGCTTTCATGAAAGACAATTCTGCATGGAATAACCTAAAGCTAAGAATGTCTTATGGTACAATGGGTAATGATGGTGTTTCAAATTTTGATTTTTTAACTGGTTATAATATTTCTGGAGGATTTTATATGTTTGGAGGAAATCCTTACCCAATTATATCTTCCGCTGGACTAGCCAATGCGCTAATTACTTGGGAAACTATGAAAATAGCAAATATTGGACTTGATGGAACTTTATGGGATGGAGGATTAGGATTTGAACTGGATGTATTTTACAGATTAAGAGAAGATATTTTAGCTCTTCCTGACTCTGACATTCCTTTTCACTTTGGAGCAAGTCTTCCTAGAACTAACTTGAATTCTAGAGATAATAGAGGTTTCGAATTAATGTTGAAACACAGAGGGAAAATTGGAAATGTTTCTTATAGCATTAACCCTATGGTCTCATACTCAAGAGGAAAGTATGTTAGTTGGGAGGAAAATATTCTTCCAGAAACTGGTGCTGATGCCGCTGCAAATGCAGACTATAATAAAAGATATGTCCTAACTGGAAATTGGGATGATCGTCAATGGGGATATCAAACAAATGGGTTCTTTACCACCCAAAACCAGATCGACAACCACCCAGTGGATATTGACGGAGCGGGTAATCAAACAATGATTGTTGGAAATTTAATTAAAGTAGATCAAAATGGAGATGGACTAATTGATTGGAGAGATCAAGTGGTAATTGGTCAAGGTGGATTGCCTAAATGGAACTACAGTACAAATATGAGCTTCAAACATAAAAATTGGAACCTTGATATGTTATGGCAAGGAGCTGAAGGTTATACTATTGCTTTTGGAGGATCCTCAGGTCCATGGTCTCATTCAGGTCACCAATCTGTTGCTAAGAGTTTTGCTTATGAAAACAGATCAACTTATGATGCTAATGGTGATATTGATATATTAAGAAAATTCCCACCTGTATTTACAACTGGAGGAGCACCTGAAATTGACCAGGCTGCTAGTGATTTTAATAGAGTAGATGCTATGTACCTAAGACTTAAAACTGTAAGTTTAAGTTATGACCTCAATAAAAAGTTTGTTGATCAATTAGGATTGACAAGTGTTCAGATTTACGTAGCTGGATCAAATCTATTAACTTTTGATAACCTTGGTGTTTATTCTGGAAGTTATGATCCTGAAATAGTTGCAGGAACTGATGGAGGAGGTGTCGATAGAGCTTATCCAAATGTGAAATCAGTTACTACTGGACTTAAAATTGGATTTTAAACCTTTTAATAAAAAATGAATCAAATAACAAATAAACTTTAAAACAATGAAAAACTTATCTTACCTATTAATTTTATTCTTAGCAATTGGATGTGCGGATTTAGACCTTTCGCCAACAGATATGATTGCTGAGGATGCTGTAAAAAAAGATCCTAAATTAGTGGAAGCTTTTTTAACAAAAATTTATGCTAACGCAAATTTCGAACCAAATGAAGGTGTCGGATTTCCTAATCAAGACAGGTTAACCGATGGGGTAGTTGGAGGAGAATATACCCTTATGGCACCATGGCAAAATGGGATTAAAGCCTCGTATAGTATTCCAACTGCTTCTGGTGGTCATTCAAGATTAATTAAATGGCAATATGGAAACATTAGATCTTGTAATGAA
>Ga0213869_10000296_pt1 | contig 41539 bp, 42 predicted proteins | sample PICome_10_FD_160083 | JGI IMG/M metagenome (GOLD analysis project Ga0213869, IMG submission 160083) | Coastal seawater microbial communities near Pivers Island, North Carolina, United States - PICO132 | ecosystem: Environmental > Aquatic > Marine > Coastal | place: USA: North Carolina...
CTCAATGTAAATGAAGATGATAAAGAAATTTTAACAGAAACTGATCTTGGAAATTATGGTATGTTAGAAGATGGTACTAAAGTACCTTTAGATTTACCTATGTTAAATGAAGAAGAAGGTGTTCCACATTACACTAAAGACGGTAAAGAATGGAAAGGGAAATTACATAAAATGCCTGATGGTTCATTAATGTCAGGTAACCCTCATGATAAAGACGGGAGCGGTCCTAATGGTGAAAGTGAAAAACTATACCATAAAGAAGACTTAAATGAATCAGATTCTAACTACCCAGATTTTGATTTAAATAAAAACATAAGATACCAAGATACATCTATTTCAAGCGGGATGTGGAGATACACAGGCAAAGAACAAGGTGGAAAAGGTGTTTATCGAAATTTAATGAATGACCAATTCTTAGGTTTTTCAAGTGATGACTTTGATTTCTTTAAAAAACATTTAGGTAGTCATTTTGACATTCCAGAATCAATTAACGAAGTCATAGATCAAAACCTTGTTAAAGGTATTGAAGTAATAAAACAAACATTATCTAAAGAAGGTGGAGCTGCTGGTTTAGAACCGTTAGTTAAAGAATTAGTTAAACTAGGGTTTAAAAAAGACGAAGTAGTTAATCTTCTTAAAGATATGACTAGTGTTAAACAACACAGAGATGGTGATTATATTTTACTACCCTTAGAAGAAGCTAAAAACGACAATAAAAAACTAAATAAACCAACCCGCGACTCTTCAGGAGGTAAAGCATATAAGGTTTATGTTAAAGACCCTAAAACCGGAAATATCAAGACAGTACGTTTCGGATCAGGTGGTTTAAGAGCTAAAATTAACGATAAAAAAGCACGTAATGCATTCGCCGCACGTCATAAATGCTCAGAAAAAAAAGACAAAACAAAGGCAGGATATTGGAGTTGTAGATTACCTCGATATGCTAAGTTATTAGGTTTAAAATCATCATTTTCAGGATTTTGGTAAAATGGATAGATTAAAAAAAATAGTAAAAGAAATCATCTCAGAAAAGAAAAAGAAGAGAGACAGATGTCTGCGTATTGCTGATCGCAAATTTGACAAACCCTCTGCTTATAAATCCGGTGCTGTAGTTAGATGTCGTAAAGGTAATATTTGGAAAGGTGTAAAAGAATCAGATGACCCTCAATCAGGTAAAGCTGCTCCTTATGGTTCAGGATACTCTAAACTTAAAGATATAATAGAAGAAATTATCCTTGAAGACGAATCACTCTATAAATGGTTTAAACGTCAAGGAGCAGCAGGTAAAGAAAGTGGATGGGTAGACTGTAACACTGGAAGAAAAGATAAAAAAACAGGCAAGATGAAATATAAGTCTTGTGGTAGAAAAAAAGGCGAAAAACGTGCAAAATACCCTTCATGCCGACCTACACCTGCAAAATGTAAAGATAAAGGTAAAGGTAAAACATGGGGTAAAACAAAATAACTATGAAAAACTTCGACTTAAGAAAATATTTAGCAGAAGGTAGATTATATGAGGCAGCAATGGCTTGTCCTACTGCTACTCAAAATTTAGAGTTAAACACTAAAAATCGAGATGCTTCAATTAAAGCTGATTACATTAAATATGGTCCATTAAATGTAGATGAACCTGGAGATTATTGGGAAGAATTAGCTGAATATTGGGATACAACAGAAGAAGCTGCTAAAAAAACACTTTGTGGTAATTGTGTTGCTTTTGATATTTCACCTAGAATGGATGAATGTATGCCTGGCAAAGTATCAGATGGTGATGGTAGATTAGGATATTGTTGGATGCATAACTTTAAATGCCATTCAGCTAGAACTTGTAGAACTTGGGCTAAAGGTGGTCCTATCACAGAAGATAGTATATCTTACGATTGGCAAGAAAGAAAAGAAAATTGAAACCCTACACAGACATAGAAGTTACAGATGAATATATTATTCGTGAATTTGGAGATAATATAGATCCAATTGAATTAATGTGGCATCGTGATAATGAAGATAGAGTAGTTGAAATTATAGGTGAAACAGATTGGATGTTACAACTTGATAATAGCTTACCTACCTCCATAAAAGAACGTATATTTATACCTAGACATCAATGGCATAGAGTCATTAAAGGAACAGGAACCTTAAAATTAAAAATAAATAAAAATGAATAAATGTGATTGTAAAGCATGCAATTGTGGAATATCATGTAAATGTTCTTGTTGCGATTGCTAAAAAACAACCCTTACAGACTAGATTTATAGCCTAGTCGATTAAAATAAACTTAACATGGATCTGTAGCCCAAATATTTGGATTACAGATCTTTTTTTCGTATACTAACATATAAAATAAATTAAAAATGCAAGATAAAATAGTAATTGTAGGAGCAGGTGTAGCAGGTGTTAATGCTGCTACTAAGTTAGTAGATAATGGTTATCCTGGAGAACTAATAACTATTATTGATATGGGTAAAGATCCATATAATAGAAAATATTCCGAAGTAATGGAAGGCTTTTTAGGAGCTGGTGGTTGGAGTGATGGTAAACTAACTTATCATACTTCAATTGGTGGTCAATTAAGTAAATATTGTGGTGAAGATAAAGCAATGGAATTATTTGATCAGGTGATAGATAATTTTAAACGTTTCCACCCTAAACCAGAAGAAGTACAATGTTCGGACCCTCAAGCAGAACCAGATTTTATTAAACCTTATTTTGGGTTAAGATTATTTCCTGTTTGGCATATAGGTACAGATTATCTACATGAAATAGGTAAAAATTGGTATGATTTTTTAGTTGATGGTGGTGTTAAATTTATTTGGGAGAGTAAAGTACAAAACATTTCATTTGAAAATAACCATTTAGAATATGAAGAAATGCCTAATAAAGGTGTTGGGGGTTATATTGATTATGATAAACTAGTATTTGGTGTAGGTAAATCAGGTATTGACTTTGGTAAAAAATTAGCTGAACAATATAAACTACCAACTGAACCTAAACCAGTACAAATAGGTGTTAGGTTTGAAGCACCCCAAAAACACTTCCAAAAATTAATCGATGTATCCTATGATTTTAAATTATATAGAAAATTTGAAGACAAAGGTGTATCGCTTCGCTCATTCTGTACAAATAACAATGCAGCCTATGTAGCTGCAGAACATACTTATGGAGATATAAGTTATAATGGTCATGCTAAAAAAGATGAATCCTTTAGAAATAATATGACTAATTTTGGTATCTTAATGGAAATTAAAGGCATAGATAAACCCTTTGATTGGGCAAGAGAAGCAGTTAAAAAACTACAAATAGATGGTAAGGGTACATTTTTCTCCCCATCAAAACGAGTACCATCCAAAACATCTGAGGGTGTTTATGTTGAAACTGAAGTAGTAAATAGTCTCCAACCCCTATATGATGCTATAGGTGACTATGCTCTCTTCATTGAAGATTTTATTGAAGATATGAAAAAAGTATTTCCAACATTAGGTAATGATTGGGGTGTTTATATGCCCGAAGTAAAATATCTTTCACCTGAACCATTAGTAGATTATAAAGATCTTGGGCTTACAACTTATCCTAACGTACATTTCGTAGGTGACGCTTTAAGTGCAAGAGGTATAACAGTCTCAGGAGCACAAGGAATATATGTTGTAGAAGCGATATTAAATGAAAAATTAGAATCAGAAGAATATTATAAACAAATCCAATCATGAAAATAGTTATGGCAAAAGAAAAAATTTACGAATATAAAAAAATAAAAGTTATTATTGATCGAAGACTTAATTTAGATGGAACTTGGCAAGAATATAGAATAACCCCACCTACAGCTTATGGTGAAATTTTACATAAAAATCCAAATTACACCTCACCTACATTGGATGGGATAATTGATTTTTATAATTTACAAAATGTAAGAGAATTAGGTGTAAAATATACTTATGATACTAAAGATCAAAAATATGGTGTTGAATCTTATGAAGCATACCTATAAATTTAGAACCACATAAAAAAATCCAATCATGAAAATAGGTTTTACAGGAACAATGAGTGTTGGGAAAACAACACTAGTAAATGCTTTAAAAGATAGAGCAGAATTTAAAAATTATACATTTGCTACTGAAAGAAGTAAACATTTAAGAGATTTAGGTATCCCTTTAAATACCGACTCTACAATAAAAGGTCAAGTAATATTTTTGGCTGAGAGATGTAGTGAACTCCTCCAACTTAATATGGTGACAGACCGAACTGTAATTGATGTGATGGCCTTTACCTCTCTAGCAAAATCCATCCCCATAAGATATGCTGATGATTATTGTAAATTAGCTGTAAACCTTATTAAAGAATATGATTATATATTTTATATTTCTCCTGAAGGACTTCCAATAGAAGATAATGGGGTACGAGAAATAGACTCTCAATATAGAACTAAAATAGACAATTCAATTCAAAATATTATAAAGAATAATAAAAAAAATATTAGAAATTACAGAGAACTATCAGGTACTACCGAAGAACGAGTAGATAAAATCATCTCCTCTATTTTTTATTAATATTTATAACTAAAAATACATAAAAATGAAAAAAACTCGTTTACTTGAAATCATACGTGAAGAAATCCAAAACGTTCTTTCTGAAGAAGATTTAAATGAAATGGCTTTTGCCTTAAAAAAAGGTATAGATCCTAATGAAGAAATTGAACCTCGCTATAAAAAGGAAAAATTTAAAAAGGTAGTTGATACTATTTTATCTAAAGTAGATGGTAAAAAAACTATGGCTGATGTAGCAAGAGAGTTAGGAGTAATTCAACAAAAAATTCGTCCTGTAGTATCTGATCTTATTGCTGTTGGTGTACTAGAAAAAGGTGAAGCTGAATCAAAAGCAGGCAAAAATACATCTAATAAAGAACCTAAAAAACCTTCAACAGGTAAACGAGGACGTCCCGCTGGAAAATTATCTGGAATGGATTCTGAAGATAAAGAAGCAGTTAAAGATGGAGAAAAAGACGATATAGTTAAAACAGTATCTTCCACACCAGAAGAAAAGAAAGAAAAATTTAATTTAGGAGTTAGATTCATTAAAAAATACAAAGATGATAAACCTAAAGTAGATGCTTATTTAAAGAAAGCAAAAGAAGAATATAAACTTTCAAAATCAATGCTTGACGATCTTAAACGTACCGCTGGGAGAGAAGTTAAAGTTTAACATTTTTAAATGAAAAAGGTTATAACATTAGATAAGACTAAATTAATCCTATTAGGGATTATAGGAATATTAATAATAGGGTTAGCGTTTTCTCTTTATGATAGGGGAAACGCTCTCTACACTGTAGACAAGTACCAAAAACAAATTGACAGTTTAGATTCAGAACTAGTTATTTTACAACAAGAACAAACCCAATTTGAAACAGAAATACAAAAATACAGAGATAGTCTTATAGTGTATGACCATAAGATAGATTCAATTAATTTAAATATAGAAAATATAAGAAACTATTATGGTAAAAAGATACACAACATCCGTAATTCTTCTCCTTCTGAGTTACGCAACTTTCTCACAAACAGATACAAGTAATATTTGTCTTCCATATGATATAGTTCAAAAAATTTCTATTGAATTAATCCAAAAAGATTCATTAGATAAAGAACTTCAAGTAACCCAAACACTTATTACTGTTTATAAGGGTAAAATATCCCTTCAGGACAGTACTATTTCAATCCTAGAACAAAAAGAAATAAATTACCTAAATCAAATAGATAATTTTACCCTACAGGATAGCCTCCATACTAAAGAAGTATCTAGATTAAAAAAAGAAAATAGTGATTTAAGTGAAAAAAATAAAAATCTTAAAACTACAACTAAAATTTTAGGAGGAGGTTTGTTAGGGGCAATAGTAGCTCTTATATTATTTATATGAGTCAAGATATAAAAAATATATTAAGGGAAGAATATATAAAGTGCGCAACAAACCCTGCATACTTTATGAAAAAGTATTGCTACATCCAACACCCCCAACGAGGTAGAATTCAATTCCAATTATACAAATTCCAGGAGAAAGTTTTAAAGCTATTTCGAGAAAATCCATACAGTGTAGTACTTAAATCTAGACAATTAGGCCTTTCAACCCTTTCATCAGGATATGCTTTATGGTTAATGATTTTCTTTGAAAATAAAAACATATTAGCCCTAGCAACAACCCAAGCAACTGCCCGAAACTTAGTTTCTAAAGTTCAATTCATGTATGAAAATCTACCCTCATGGTTAAAAATAGCACATGAAGAAAATAACAAACTATCTTTAAAACTAAAAAATGGATCTAAAATCCAAGCCAAATCCTCAAGCCCCGATGCTGCACGATCTGAAGCAGTATCCTTATTGATAATTGATGAGGCTGCTTTTATTGATAATATAGCTGAGACATGGGCATCAGCACAACAAACCCTAGCAACTGGGGGTGGAGCAATTGTACTATCAACTCCATATGGTACAGGTAACTGGTTTCATAAAATGTGGGATGATGCTGAAAACTCAATTGATAGTGAATTTTTACCTATTAGATTACCTTGGCAAGTACACCCTGAACGAGACCAAGCTTGGAGAGATAAACAAGATATTTTACTAGGTGATCCTAGATTAGCAGCCCAAGAGTGTGACTGTGATTTCAACACTTCAGGTGACACTGTTTTTTATAGTGAATTTATGGATTTCTATAAAGAAACTTATGTTAAAGATCCCTTGGAGAAGCGGGGAGCTGATCGTAACTTATGGATATGGGAACCTGCAGATTACTCTCGTAATTATATGATAATAGCCGATGTAGCTAGAGGTGACAGTAAAGATTTTTCTGCATTCCATATATTGGACATTGAAAATAACACTCAAGTTGGTGAGTATAAAGGGCAAATTGGCACAAAAGAATTTGGATATTTATTAGTGGGTATAGCAACTGAATATAATAACGCTTTATTAGTAGTAGAAAATGCTAATATTGGATGGTCTACAATTCAAACCATACTTGAAAGAGGATACCAAAACTTTTACCATTCACCTAAGAGTGGAGAAATGAAATCAGATTCGTATTTTAATGAATACTCTGACAAATCAAAACTAACCCCTGGATTTTCAATGACCTCTAGAACTAGACCTATTTGTATAAATAAATTTCAAGAAGCTATTGCTGATAAAGGTACAATAATCCAATCAAAAAGATTATTATCTGAAATGAAAACCTTTGTATGGAGAAATAGTAGAGCAGAAGCACAATCGGGGTTTAATGATGATTTAGTAATGTCGTTTTCAATAGGCCAATATATTAGATCAACGGCTTTACAATTTAGCAAACATGGAGAGGATATGTACAAGAGTATGTTAAACAACACAACTTCCACAAACACCCCTTATCAGGGAGGGTATTCATCTAATGCCCAAGATAACCCATGGAAAATGGATAATCCATATTCTAATGGGGAAGAGGATATTAGATGGTTACTTTAATATTTATAATTATATAATTTAATCAAATGGCAGATAAAGGCTTATTTTCACGACTACAACGATTATTTTCTACTGATGTTATCATTAGAAATAATGGTGGAGACCAACTAAAAGTACTAGATATAAACACAATTCAACAGTCTGGGGAATTCCAAACAAATTCCTTAGTTGATCGATATAATCGTTTATACACTAATTCAAGTACTTCATTATACGGACATCAAAACTCCTTTAACTACCAAACCTTACGCCCCCAACTCTACTCAGAGTATGATGCTATGGATACGGATGCTATCATTGCATCTGCCCTTGATATTATTTCAGATGAAAGTACTCTTAAAAATGATATGGGAGAGGTGCTGGCCATTAAATCCCCAGATGAAGATATCCAAAAAATCCTATATAATTTATTTTACGATGTTCTAAACATAGAATTTAACCTATGGCCTTGGATTCGTAATATGTGTAAGTATGGTGATTTTTTCTTAAAATTAGAAATTGCGGAAAAATTTGGTGTTTACAATGTTATTCCTTATACAGCATATCACATTGAAAGACAAGAAGGGTATGATAAAGATAACCCCGCCTCAATAAGATTTAGATTTGATCCTGAAGGTGTATCACCTTCAAGTGGTTACTATAATGTACCTGGTAACGATACTCAAGCAGGTTCAATACTGTTTGATAACTATGAAATGGCTCATTTCCGCTTGTTAACAGATACAAACTTTTTACCATATGGAAGAAGTTACATCGAACCTGCTCGTAAATTATTTAAACAATATTCGTTAATGGAAGATGCTATGTTAATTCATAGAATTGTTCGTGCTCCTGAAAAACGTGTATTTAAAATCAATGTTGGTAATATTGCTCCTGCCGAAGTAGAAAACTTCATGCAGAAAACAATTTCAAACATGAAACGCACACCTTACATTGACCAACAAACGGGCGATTATAATCTCAAGTATAACATGCAGAATCTACTTGAGGATTTCTATGTTCCCGTAAGAGGAAATGATCAAGCAACCCAAATCGAAACCTTAGGTGGATTACAATATGATGGTATTACGGATGTTGAATATTTAAGAGATAAATTATTTGCAGCTCTTAAAGTACCAAAAGCCTTCTTGGGATATGAAAAAGATCTAACAGGTAAAGCAACTTTAGCAGCTGAAGATATTAGATTTGCTCGTACAATTGAACGTATCCAAAGAATATTTGTTTCTGAATTAAATAAAATTGCTTTAGTTCATTTATATTCCCAAGGTTATAGAGATGAAAGTTTGTCAAATTTTAAGCTTACATTAACCACTCCTTCAATCATTTATGATCAAGAAAGAGTTGCATTAATGAAAGAAAAAATGGACTTAGCTTCTCAAATGATGGATCAAAAATTATTTCCTACTGATTTCATTTACGATCACCTTTTCCATATGAGTGAAGATCAATATGATGAGTTTAGAGATTTGATTAGAGAAGATTCCAAACGTAAATTTAGAATAACTCAAATCGAAAATGAAGGAAACGATCCTTTAGAAACAGGTAAATCTTATGGTACACCTCATGATTTAGCTTCACTATATGGTAAAGAAAGAATGTATTCTGAACCTAAAAATGTTCCCGATGGATACGATACAGATGAGAAAAAATCATTAGGACGTCCTAAAGAAAAAGTATCTGGAAGAAATACTCAAGATAACGCCTTTGGTAAAGATAGAATAGGAAATTTAGGAATGAAAAAAGATAATGATTCTTCTGATTCTATAAAACCACAATATAACGGCGGATCCCCACTTTCATTGAAAGAAAAGGCAATCATCGATAAAATCCCTACTAGTAAACGTATGGTATTTGAAAAAGATGAAAAAAAAGGATCATTGTTAGATGAAGATAAAATACGAGATTAATATCTTTTTATATATTTATAAGTAAACCCTATTATAGGATGAAAATTAAACATTCAAAGTATAAGAATACTGGAATCCTTTTTGAGCTCCTAGTAAGACAAATCACTTCAGACACACTCGAAGGTAAAGACTCCCCAATCAAAAATCTTCTACAAAAGTATTTTGTTAAAACTGAATTAGGCAAAGAATACAGATTGTATGAAAATCTTCTTAATAAAACTAGTTTAACTGAAACTAGAGCTGACATTACAATTAACACTTTAATTGAATCTTCTAAAACCCTCAATCGTAGGTTAATTAAGAAACAAAAATATAATTTGATTAGTGAGTTAAAAGAACACTATAATGTAAATGAGTTTTTTAATCATAAACTCCCTCACTATAAGGTACATGCTGCCTTCTATACTCTTTTGGAAATATATAATGTTGAAAAAGGTGTAAACCCTGAATATATTATTTCCAATAAAGTAACTATCCTAGAACACCTTACAGCCGCCCCAATCACTGAAAAGTCTGTTAGGAATGGTGTTTTGGAAGAACTTAGTAAAGAAGATAAAGATGTTAAAATGTTAACATATAGAATACTTCTTGAAAAATTTAATGGGAAGTATGAAAATTTAACTACATCCCAAAAAGAAATTCTAAAGGAAGTTATTTATTCTATAGATAACAAACCACGTCTAAAAGAATTTTATTTAACTAAATTAAATGAGGTTAAAAATACTCTCATTAACAGTAATAAAAATGTTAAAGATAAAGTCACACAAATTAAAATAAATGAAATAATATCTTTAATAGACGCTAAACAAATTTCAAATAGAGTAAGTGATAGTAGTTTAGTTAATCTCCTTCAATATTGTGATTTAATAAATGAATTAGAAACAGTACATGAAACAGTTTAAAGAAGAAATAATATCTGTCTTTAAATCACTTAAAGAAGCTGAGGACTTTATCACCACAAAATCAGGTATAGACCCCGAAACTCAAACTATTACGTGGGATGTTGAGTATAAACCTAATCTTAAGAGACTATACACTGATATAGACAATGTAGTTGAAAAATTAAATAAATTTGGTAAATCAACTAACATACCAGAATTAAAACCACTGTTAAAATTAGGTAAATCATTAAGAAATAGATTTTCTCGCTTACTTAAAAAATATTCTGACCTAAAAGAACAATCTGCAACTTCTCAAGGTGGTGCTTCTTTCACTCCCGGAACGGGCGCTCAATATGCTACACCAAAAGCATTTAAAAAAAATACTAATTCTAAGGGAACTAAGAATATTTATTACTATAAATTAGGATGGAAACCTGTCCCTAAAAAAATAAAAGGATCAGGAATAGAAGTTAAGAAATTATACGAGGGAGAAGCAGAAGATTTTCAACAAGAAAGAATTAATATATTCGATAAAATTGAAACTGAACTTAATAGCATATCCCCTTTAATTTCAAACTCAAAAAACTCAACAATAGAATACTACAACACCAACCCAGGATCATATGCTATTATTAGATCAACAGATTTAATTTTAGATTATATAAAAAACATTAAACAACTACTTAAAGGAGAAAAAGAATGAAAACCTTACAAGACCAATATAAATTAATCAAAGAAGGTAAAGGACACAAAGATGTGTTTTTGAAGGAAGCAAAACAAATGTTTCCTAACTATGTTCGCAATGCTGCAACATTTACCGAAACCTCACAAATTCTTAAAAACAAAGGAATCATCAGTGAAAATATAGTAGGTATAGAACCTATTAACACTATTTCTCGTAAAAAAGAAACATACGAAACAGCCTTTGAAAATTTCTTAGAGGAAGCTCGTAAGAAAAACGATAACGATCCTAACGCCGAAATTAAAAAAGTTTCTCAACAAGTAGAAGATAAACTCCAACATAACTTTGATCGTACTGATAAGAAAAATCCTGATAATCAAATCTTCGGTGAGATTATGAAAGGATACTATTGTGAGATGAAAGATCCTAAAAATGCTAAGAAGACAGAACAACAACTACGTGATATTGTTCTTAAAAATTTAGCTAAAGATCCTATTTACTATACTAAAAATGGTATGTTTGGTGAAAAAGGTGTAGGTGTTGAAATGGATGTACCTGGTCTTGGAGAACCAAAAGAACTAAAAGGTAAATACAAATCAAGTGGATATGGTGATTTAAAAGAAGGAAAGATTAAAAGAAATTATCCAAACTTCCTAGACAGTGAATACCAAGGAGAAACTATTCCTATGACCGGAGATGAGCTATATACTTTCCTAGTAGATACAATGGCAATTTCTAGAAATGTTGATGATTTTATTCAAAAAGTAACATATGGTCTAACTGATGAGACCTCCACTCTATCTTCTGAAAATGAAGAAAAACTAAGAAATTGGTGGGATAAAAATTATAATACTTTAGAAAAAGGAATATTTGATCAAAGAGGTCAATTAACAGATGAAGATAAAAAACTTCTTGCTAAACTCCAAAACAATGAGACTTTAACCCAAATGGATATGGTGAGTTTAGATGGTCTTTATGATTTGGGCATTGTTGATGCTTATGGTAACTTAACCCCAGAATATATAAAAGAAGGAATATTTGATCAATATGATGCTTTACCTAATAGAGGTAATTTAGATTTTAATGATGTATTATACCTTAGAGGTGAAGTAGCAGATCTAAAAAAGGAAATAGCTCAAATCTATATAGATATGGAGCAAGAAGCAGAGCCAGAAGGAGGACCAATGGCTGATATGTATGGTGATTTGCTTGATAAAGCCGAATCCAAGTTACATAGAATGCAAAAACAATTGAGAGATTACGATATGAATGAATCAATTGATGAATCAAAAGTTCGTAAATTGATCAATACCATGATTAAACAAGAACTAATCTCAGAAAATAAAAAATATCAAAAAACTATTAAAGAGATTGAAAAAACTTCTAAATTAGCTGAACTTACAACTAAGATGGAAGCTTTAGATAAGGCAATTGAAGGCAAAAATTCAAGATTAAATTCAATTGAGGAAAGTGAAGATTTAAAAGAATTGGTTGATAAAAAATCAATGAATGAACTTAAAAAAGAAGTTAAACTCCTTGAAAAATATAAAAGTAAAGTTTTGAAAATGTATGAAAAACTTACAGGTTCCAAAACCAAAAAAATCATTGATGAAGATGAACCACTTAATGAAGAATTACCTGCTGATTCAAAAGAAACACTTGATAATATGAATGCTGCTAAAGATGCAGCTGGGGAATTTGCTGATGAATTAGAAAGAGCAGATAAGACCCTTGAAGAAGATGAAAATATGCCTAGTGAAGATGAAGCATTTAAAATGAAAGCTGAATTAGAATCCTACTTTGATAGAGTTGGAAGTGCAGAAGAAGCAGTTGAACTTTATATACAAAACTATCCTGAGGATAAAAAACATAAAACTTTATTATTACGCATAGCAAAAGCAGTTTTTGATGAAGAAGTAGATTATGATAATATTCCCCTATAATGAATAAACAAATATTAATAGAAACCCAAAACTTTACAACATCAACTGTATCTTTAACTGAAGGTAAAATGTCCGAACGGGGTAACCCTACTGTTGAAGGTCTTTTAGCTACTGCTGAAGTTAAAAATGGTAATGGGAGATACTACTCAGAACAACTTTGGAGGAGAGAGATAGACAAATACATGGAGTCTGTTAAAGAAAACAGAGCTTTAGGAGAATTAGACCACCCAGAATCTTCAATTATTAACCTAAAAAATGTTTCTCATAATATTACAGATATTTGGTGGAATGGAAATAAAATAATGGGTAAAATAGAAATTTTACCTACCCCTTCAGGAAACATCCTTAAATCGCTACTTGATAGTGGTATTATGGTTGGTGTATCATCTCGAGGAATGGGTTCATTGAAAGAAACCGATGGTGTATTAGAAGTACAAGATGACTTTGATTTGCTATGTTGGGATTTTGTTTCAACCCCTTCAAATCCAGGATCATGGATGTCACCCCTTAAAGAAGGAATAGATTATTCAAACCTTCCCCATCCATACAAAAATGTGCAAAATATTATAACAGATATTTTATGCTCACAAGATAGATGTCCTATATTCTAAATAAATTATACTTTTAGTAATAAAATTAGGTTGAACACTGTTCAACCTTCTTTGTTCTTAAATAATTTTGGTGTATTTATCACACGAATATGCTATCCCTTATATAGCATGAAAATCAATTAATTTATATTACGTTTCTAAATAAACGTATTTCCCAAACAAAATAAAATTTTAGGAAAAATGGCAACAAACAGAGATTTGCTTAAAGAAGCAATCGCGGATGCTAAAGCTGTAAAAGAAATGGCAATCACAAACGCAAAGTTAGCTCTAGAAGAAGCTTTCACACCTCATCTGAAATCTATGCTATCTACTAAACTTCAAGAAATGGAAGAAGTAGAAGAAGAAATGGAAGAAAAATCAATGTATACTGAAGAGGATACAGAAATAGTAAAAGAGGAAGAAGAAGTAGAAATAGATGCTGAAGAAACAGAATCAGTAATGGATGAAGAATCAATGGATTTGGAAGACATGTCTGAAGAAGATCTAAAATCATTCATCGAAGATGTAATTTCTGATATGGTTGAATCTGGCGAATTAGAAGCTGGTGAAAACATGGAAGAAGAAGACATGGAAGATGAAGACATGGAAGACATGGAAGATGGAGAAATGGAAACAGAAGAAGAAGAAGAAGATGAAGAAGAAGAAGACGTTAATATCGATGAACTTCTAGCTGAAATTGATTCAATGTATGAAGATGATCCTATGGAAGAAATGTATTCTAAAGAAGAACCGATGGAAGAAGGCTTAATGGATAAAATTACTAAGGTATTCAACAAGTTTATCGCTTCTTCAGGAGGAGTTGAAACTTTGAAAAAAGAAATTCCATTCAAAGTTCTCGCAGGTAAAAGACTAGCTAAATCTGGAAAGATCGACTTTACAGAACCCACAGACGCTGATATTAAAGATATTATTTCAAAGATTGAAGGTGATGGTGGTTCTGGAAGAATTGAGATTAAAGGAGGAAAATTAGTTTATACTTCTGGATCTAAAGTTAAAGGACCAGAAATGGCATCTACTTTTGAAAACCAAGGAAAAGAACTTGATGAAGCTTATTCAACTATTAAAACTCTTCGTTCTGAATTAAATGAAATTAATTTGTTAAACGCTAAATTGCTTTATACAAATAAAATTTTCAAAGGTAAAAACTTGACTGAAAGTCAAAAGGTAGAAGTACTAGAAAATTTCGATAAAACTACTACAGTTAAAGAAGTTAAACTTGTTTATGAAACTCTACTTGGAGCAATTAAAACAAGTAAAAACCGAATTTCTGAAAACTTAGGAAGTGCATCAAAATCTATGGGTACAACTAAAAAACCAATTATTGAGGCTAACGATGCATTCTCACGTATGAGAGAAATAGCATTTTATAGCACTAAACATTAACTTTTAAAAAACAAAACAAAAAATGTCAAATTTAAATTCACTTTTAAAAAGCTCTGCAGACGGATGGAAAAACATGCAGAACGAAGGTGCTCGAATTTCGAGTAAGTGGGGAAAAACAGGTTTGTTAGAAGGTCTAGATAACGAGATCGACAAAAACAGCATGGCCCTAATCCTTGAAAATCAAGCAAAACAATTAGTAACAGAAGCATCTGCTACTGACCAAGGTGGTGGAAGTTTCACTGCTGGAAATGGTGGACAATGGGCCGGAGTTGCTCTTCCACTAGTACGTAAAGTATTTGGATCTCTTTCAACAAAAGAATTCATGTCTGTACAACCAATGAACTTACCTTCAGGTCTAGTATTTTTCTTGGATTTCCAATATGGAGATACAAAACAATTAAACTTCGGTGGTAGTGATACAGTTTATGGAGCTAACGCTTCAATGTACGGTGACACTAACCCTGCTGCAGGTGCTGATGCTAACGGCGGTCTTTATGGCGCTGGTAGATTCGGTTACTCAATCAACCAATTCTCAGCTTCAGTTGCTAATGCTGCTCTTACAGTAAGTACAGGATCTTGGGCTGATTTAGACTACACAGCTGAACTTTCAGCTTCTGCTGCTGCAGGAGGATTTACTAAAGTTGCTGTTACTCTTGCATCAATGACTCGTCCAGATGAAAAAGGTGTTAGAGCATTTGCTTTAACTTCAGGTTCAGCTACAATGGCCGCTGCAACTGCAACTGCTGCTTTACCTCAATATACTTCTACTGACGGAACAAGCGTATTCTTCTTATTTACAGGTGCTGTTGATTCAGCAGGTGTTCCAAAAGATGGAGTAGATACTAACGTTGTATATTACAACCAACAACCAGTTGATAACAACAGAGGTGATTTCGAAGATGCTGAAGGTGCAGGTCGCCCGAATGCTAATTCTACCGCTGCTGATGCTCTTGCTATCCCAGAAATCAATGTTAAATTGAAATCTGAAGCAATTGTTGCAAAAACTCGTAAATTAAAAGCACAATGGACTCCGGAATTCGCACAGGATCTTAATGCTTACCAATCACTTGACGCTGAAGCTGAATTAACTTCTATCATGAGTGAGTATATCTCATTAGAGATTGATCTCGAAAACCTTGATATGTTGATCCAAGATGCTTCTGCTGCAGATGAGTACTGGTCAGCACAAAATAACCGTGCATTGAATTCTGGAAAAACTGGATTTGATGATTTAGGATTCTTTAACACACAAGGACAGTGGTTCCAAACTTTAGGAACTAAAATGCAAAAAGTTTCCAACAAAATCCACCAGAAAACTCTACGTGGAGGTGCAAACTTTGTTGTAGTTTCTCCAACAGTAGCTACTATCTTAGAATCAATCCCAGGATTTGCTTCAAACTCAGATGGCGATACTTCAAAAGGATCTTACGCATTTGGTATCCAAAAAGCAGGACAATTAAATAGCCGTTACACAGTTTACAAAAACCCTTATATGACTGAAAATGTTATTTTAATGGGTTATAGAGGATCTCAATTCCTTGAAACTGGTGCTGTATTTAGTCCATATATTCCATTGATCATGACACCATTAGTGTACGATCCAGACACATTTACACCACGTAAAGGTCTCTTAACTCGTTATGCTAAGAAAATGATCCGTCCAGAATTTTATGGTCGTATTTTCATCAGTGATTTGGCTTCTATATAATAGAAAACAATTCATAACTTTTAAAAGAGCCTAGCGAAAGCTAGGCTTTTTTTTTATATTTATAACCAAAACCGTTATATGACAGAATACAATCGATCTGAAGAAGCTCAACAAAATTTTAAAAGAAAATCTAAACCTAAAAATCCAATAACTTTTAAACTTACTTTAAACGAAGAACAAAAAGAAGCTAAAACTAAAATTTTACACAATACTGTAACTGTTTTAAAGGGTAAAGCAGGGTCTGGTAAATCTTTGCTAGCAGCCCAAGTTGCTTTAGATTTACTTTTTACAAGAGAAGTTGAAAAAATAATAATCACTAGACCCACAGTTGTAGCAGGCCAAGACATTGGTTTCCTCCCAGGAGGTATAGATGATAAATTAGCTCCCTTTACTGCCCCTGTATATGAAAACATGCATAGGTTGTATGAAAAGACTAAAATTGAAAAATATATAGCAGATGGTAAAATTGAAATAGTTCCTGTATCTTTTATGAGAGGTAGAAATTTTACAGATTGTTTAGTTATTGTAGATGAATCCCAAAACTTAACAGATGTACAAACAGAACTAATTCTTACTAGAATATGTAAAGGTTCTAAAGTTATATTTTGTGGTGACAGTGCACAAATTGATTTAAGAAGTAAAAAAGATTCGGGTTTTGACTTTATATGTAAACACATGGTAGATATCCCTAGTTTTCGTATTGTAACTTTAGAAACAAATCACCGACATGAGATTGTGGACCCTATATTAGAAGTTTATAAGTTATTTAGAAGCTGACAATATTTATAATAAAACATAATATGGCTTCTACCTTAACAGCAACTTCTTTTAAAATAAAAATTACCGAAGAACAAGTTGTCCGCAATAGTGTAATAAAAAATGAAGTAACCCACACTATTTCAGATGTTACAAATGTTGATCATCGTATTGTAACTTGTCCTAATGCTACTTCTATTGATTTATTTAATCTAAATGGACCTAATCCTGGGGCGGGAACATTCCCATCCTCAAGCTTACAATATGCTCGAATCACCAATCTAGATGATACTTACAGTGCAGCTGTAATAATTAGTGGATCACAAGGTAATTTTACACAAGAGTTAACCCCAACAGACTCAATGTTTATTGTAAGTTCAAACATAACCTCAAGCAATTTCAATGGTAGTTTTGGAGAAGATATAGAAGCTGTAAAGATTTATGCTATAAGTAGTAGCATAGACATAGAATATACCCTTGTAAACTCATAATATATGAACATACCTATATTTCCAGGATCTAGCTCATTTGCTGCAGGAGAAACTCCATTTGGATTCTATGATGACGATCTTCAATTTCAACAAGATGCTGACAAATTTGCTATATTTGCTGCACGAAGACTAGGATATCCTATTGTTGATGTAGAACTACAGGACTTAAACTTTTATACAGCTTTTGAAGAAGCTGTTACAACATACGGCAATGAGCTATTTGCATACCAAGCAGCACAAAACTTTTTATCTTTTCAAGGAGCTCCAACTACCATAGAATCAGCTAACAACTCTTTACCTCACCCCAACCTAGCAACAATCGTTAGACTATCAGATCAATACGGTGTAGAAGCAGGTGTTGGCGGAAATGTAACATGGCACTCAGGATCTATTCCTTTAACAGAAGGAGTCCAAAACTATAATTTAGATACATTTGCAACTCAAGAAGGAATATCCCCGGGGGATTTAGAAATTAAAAGAATTTATTACCAAGCCCCTCCAGCTATTACAAGATATTTCGATCCATATGCTGGTACTGGTACTGGTACTATGGGTATGTTAGATGGTTTTGGGTTTGGTGGAGACTCACCTGCTATAAATTTTATGATGATGCCTATCAACTATGACATAGCTAAACTACAAGCAATTGAATTTAACGATCAAATTCGTAAATCACAGTATACCTTTGAATTAGTTAATAATAATCTTAAAGTATTCCCAATCCCAAATAATAGTGTAACTAAAATGTGGGTACAATACATAAAAAAATCAGATAGAAATAACCCATATGCTGATACAGGTGGTATTGATGTTATAACTAATATATCTCAAGTACCATATACCAACCCCGTTTATTCACGAATAAACTCTATTGGTAGACAGTGGATATTTGAATATGCCTTATCACTTGTTAAAGAAATTTTAGGATATGTTAGAGGTAAATATAACAATGCAATCCCTATCCCAGGAGATTCAACCCAATTAAATGCCCCTGATCTTCTGTCCTCATCCGATAAAGATAAAACTGCTTTAATAGAAAGATTAAGAGCATATTTTGAGGAAACTTCACGTAAAAAATTACTTGAAAACAGAGCAGCAGAGTCTGAACATCTCCAAAAAGAATTAAATTATGTACCTTATACAATTTATATAGGATAATATGGCGTTATACGGTGGAGCAAGAGACATAGCACTTTTTAGAAATCTTAACAGAGAGCTGTTAGGAAACATTATCACTCAACAATGTGTTTACTATAAACTCAAATTGAATGAAACTAAAGTAAATATGTATGGAGAAGCAGCAGGTTCTAGATATTACTATGAGCCTGTTATATTAAATGCTTTAATTGAGAGAAGTGACCAAGAATACCCAACAGATGATTTAGTTGGAGTGGATTTCCAATGGGGCATTACTTACAAATTCTTTAGAGATGATTTAGTAGATGCTCAAGTTGTTCCTGAGGTTGGTGATATTGTAATGTATTATGAGGGTTACTACGAAGTACATGCTACAAATGCTAACCAATATTTTACAGGTAAAAATCCATTATATCCTTATAATCAAAATCCACTTAACCCAGGATTAGAAAATTTTGGCTCAAGTATTTCAATTATATGTGAAACCCATTATGTGCCTGCGGATAAAGTACAAATAACTAAAGAAAGGATATAATGCCTAGTAATAGAAAACCTATACCAAAATCCCAAAAAGAACTCTCAAACAATCAGGTTAACCCTTATGTTAATCCTGAGACAGGAGAAACTCGTGGCAATCCTAACGAAACACAAGATTTTAGGCAATTCACACCTAACACACAGCGTGGGGTAGATTTTAACAGATCTGAAAAAATGTCCTTTAAAGGGGATAAAGTAAAACCCTTTACAGTAAATATACAGGATGTAGATGAGGCTATTTTGTATTATTTTGAAAATGTAATTAAACCTAGTGTTATACAAAATGGAGAAAGAACTTCAGTTCCTTTAGTATACGGTTCACCTGAAAGATTTAAAACTATCCAAAAAGATGGGTTTTACCGAGATAAAAAAGGTAAAGTTATGTCTCCTATTATTATGTTTAAACGTGATAGTTTAGAAAAAAATCGTTCTCTATCAAATAAACTTGATGCCAACTCCCCTCACCTTTACACATCTTGGCAAAAACCTTATAACTCAAAAAACTTTTATTCTAATTTTGATTTACTAAATAATAGAATACCTACAAAACAATTTATAGCTAACGTAGTTCCTGACTATGTTACTTTAACATATAGCTTTATTGTCCAAACATATTATGTAGAGCAATTAAATAAAATCATAGAGGCGATAAACTACGCTTCCGATTCATATTGGGGGGACCCGGAACGCTTTCAATTTAAAGCAATGATCGACACCTTTACTACAATAACGGAACTTAACCAAGGACAAAATAGAGTCGTAAGAAGTAATTTCTCTTTAAAAGTATACGGATACATAATTCCAGATGTTATCCAAAAAGATTTAACAGCTGTTAAAAAATATAACTCAAAATCCAAAGTAACATTTGGAATAGAAACAACCTCAGGCTTAGAATTTGTTTCAACATCTAAACCAAAATCAATAACACAATTCCCTTCATCAATATCTTCAGGAGGTGGGGGAACTACTATTGATAATAGTGTTATAACATATTTGAACACAAATATACAAAGAGAAGGAACATATGTTAACTCAACAAGATCAACATTCTCAAGTGGATGGCTTTCAACCCCTGAAGGACTCCCAGCAACTTCAGTAAATAACTTTAGTATATTTGTTAATGGTTCCTTAGTTGAAGGATCAGCTATATCCTCATTTACAGAAAGTGGAGGAGTTACAACTTTAATAATAAACCCCGCAGAACTAGGGTATAGTCTTAGTCCAACAGATGAAGTAATAGCAATAGGAAAATTTAGTAGTTAAAAAATGGCATTAATCAAACCAGAACAACTTAGATCAGGCTCTTACACTATAAGTGGCTCTTTCTCAGGATCCTTTCAGGGAGATGGTAGTGGAATAACCGGAGTTGGAGCTGGTTTCCCCTTTATAGGAGATGCTCAAATCACAGGTTCATTAGATATTAATGGAACTGGGGGAGATATATTCTTAGTAAAATCCTCTTCATTTGAAGTATTAAGTGTAGAAGAATCAGGTATTGTTACTATAACTAATGATGCCCCTACAATGTTTTTAATACGTGATACTTCTTTTGCTCCTATAGTAGCAGTAAGCCAAAGTGGTGTAGTAATATTCTCAACACAATCTACAGAACTAACCGACCCCGCACCTAATGGTGCTATATACTTTACCTCAGCATCTTTTTATGTTGGGTTAGATTAAAAAAATTAACATATTTATAATAAACACAAAAAAAATAATCAATTATGGCAACTTGGAAAAAAGTAGCAGTCTCAGGAAGTAATATTTCCCAATTCAACAACGATTCAGGATATTTAACTTCTGTAGCAGCATCTCCTAATAGTTATGCAACTGCATCTATCAATGGTGTAGAGCTTTTAGCAAGTTCACCAACCTCAAGCTTTAACCTAGTAACAGGATCTGCAGGAACCGGATTAACAATATCTGGGAGTGTAGGTAACGATACTATAACAGTAAATTTAGCAAGCATACCAAATGGGACACTAGCAAATTCTACCATTAGTGGAATTGCCTTAGGAAGTAACTTAAATGACTTAACAGTAGATAACGCTACAATCCAATTAAATACAGGCACTACATACAATGGGTCAGCCGCTAGAACAATTAGTGTAAAAGATGGAGGAATTGATACAGATGCAATTGCTGATTCCTTAGGTGTTATAAACACAAATAGTTTTACAGGTTCATTTAGTGGTTCATTAACTGGTACATTTGTTGGAACAACAGACCTCCCAGACTTAACAGATGGAAATGGTATTACAGATTTCACATATGATGGATCATCAACAGCAACAGTTGCATTAGACTTAGATGGATCTACACTTTCAGTAGGAGCATCAGGAGTTAAAATTGCTGATAATGGTGTAACCGGAACCCAAATAAACACTTCAGTAGCAGGTACTGGTCTCTCGGGTGGGGGTGGATCAGCATTATCTGTTGATTATGGCTCAAGTGCAGGAGATGCAGTAGAAGGTAATACAACAATTACATTAACCCAAACAGCAAATGAAATTGATATTACAGGCACAGCTGCTCAAGCATTAGGTGGAGGCCCTTCATATACTATTGGTTTAGCAGATACTATTTCAGGCAATAGAACATTCTCAGGAGATACTATTACAATTAATAACGACCTTATTGTTCAAGGTACAGCCTCATTCCAACAAACCACCAACTTAGAAGTTGCAGATAGGTTTGTATTATTTGCTTCTGGATCTTCAAGTACTGGGGATGGAGGTATTGTAGTACAACAAGCAACTCAAAATGTTGGGGAATTGTTTGGATACGATTCTGGAACAACACGTTGGGGTGTAACTAGTAGTTTTTCAGCCTCTACAGCGGCTTATGCCCCAGATGCATTTATGGCAGCTGTTACAACATTATCAAGTACAAATCCTAATACATCAGGGCCTGCATCAAGATACAACGCTGTTGGTAATGTTTATGTTTCATCGGGGGATGCTAGTATTTGGATATATTCTTAAATTAAATAAAATATTAAATAAAGTTATGGGTTTTACAGCATCAAGTTTAAACATTAAAGACCAACCACAAGAAAATCAGCAAACACCTCTACCCCCTGAACATCTCACCCCTCAGGAGATAGAGATTTTGCTTTCTTTAATAAAAAGATCAACTTTCGTTGGGGAAGACATAGAGAATTTATATAGTTTAGTTGTTAAACTGCAAAAACAATATTTAAACACTACTAAATAGTTATGGTTTTATTTTCAATTGAAAACTTATCCGTAGAAGAAATAGCAACTCTACGACAATCCCTTAATGTAATAGATATAAAAGGATCATCTGCTCAGTTTATTGCTCATCTTCAAATAAAATTAGATCAAGAATTAAACCAAGCAAAACAAGTACTAGAACAAGAAAAATTAAATAAATTAGAGGGAATTAAGGAAATTGAAAAACCCACCTCTAAATCTACTAGAACTAAAAAGAAATTATAACATATTTATAATAAATTATTGGCCTTAAAAGGAAGTGGGCAACACACATTTGTTGTAACCAACCATAATTAAAATTATATGCCGAATTGGAAAAAAGTCATCACCAGCGGATCTAACGCTGAATTAAATAGTCTTAACGTATCCACATCATTCACCTCATCGGGTTTAATATACCCAACAGCAGATGGTGATAATGGAGACTTTTTATTTACAGACGGAGCAGGCAATCTAACATTTCAGCGATCCACAGTATATGCCAATGTAAAAAATGTATCAGGTGTAACATTACCAAAAGGAACACCAATACATGCAACTGGAACCGCAGGTAATGCTTCTGAGGTTGTAGCGGCATCCTCATCCGTTGCTTCTACAATGCCTGCAACCTACGTACTTAACGAAACTCTAGCAGACGATGCTGAAGGATTAGCTATTATCACCGGATATATAAATGGCATAAACACATCAGCATTTAGTGAAGGAGATGTAGTGTATGTAGGGGAAAGTGGTGGTTATACGAATAATAAACCAAGTGGATCTATAAATTTAATCCAAAACCTAGGAATTGTTAATAAGGTAGATGCTTCCAATGGCTCAGGATACATTTATGGTTCAGGTAGATCAAATGACGTTCCTAACCTCCCAACTGGTAAGATATGGGTAGGTAATGACTATACAGTTACTTCTTCAATTGTTACTTTAGATGAACCTAATTCACAAGCTGAAATAACCGGATCATTAGTAGTAACATCCGCAGTAACAGCATCATCATATACCGGATCTTTTGTTGGAGACGGATCCGGAATTTTAAATGTAGTCTCTTCATCATATGCAGTAACTTCATCTCATGCACTAAATGCTGGTGGTACCGATACAGTAGTAGTTCAATATGGACATACAAGTGGAAATGCTCTTGGGGATAGTGCTGATTACTTTATTGGAATGGGTACAACAATGGGTAATACTGGAAATTCATCAATTCAAATAGGAATACAAGCAGGTACATTAGTTAGGGCCGATATTGCTACTTATAATGCATCTACATTTGGGTCAAGTGAGGCAAGCACAGTTAGTGTCTTTAGTAATAATTTTGCTCAAGAAGATACAATTAGTACAAGTGTTCTTTTTAATGCAAGACATAGCCTTGTTTCTGTTACAGGATTATCTATTAGTTTAGCTGCAGGTCTATCAGCCATAAAATTGCTTACTCCTGCCTTTACAACTAACCCAGCAAGTGCTAAAATAAACATAACTCTTTATATAGAAATATGAGCGTAACAATATACACATATAAACAACAAGGAAATGGTACAAATAGTTGGCACGTTGACATTCATGATTGCGAAACAGAAGATCAAGCAAATAACGGAAATAAAATCTCTCGAAAACTCGTTTTCAATAACCCAACAAAAAAATCCTATTTTGTCCCTACAGAAACTTTTGAGGGAAATATACTTGCTAGCGGAAATTATATAGGCACTCGAGAGTTTGTAACATCAAGTGCTACAAATGATGATGTATCTCAAGGAGATATTATTTATTTTGGAAGTGGCACTCCAACACAAGGAAAAGTTGTTTACTTAAAAAATAATGGCCAATGGCAAACAGCAGACTCTTCAGGAGAAACAGCTAGTAAAGGAATGTTAGGGATTGCTTTAGGTTCTTCCCCAACATCCGATGGAATATTAATAAGAGGAATGTATACCCTAGACCATGATATAGGAGACACACCTGGCTTACCTTTATATTTAAATTCCGGAGGAAATGCTGGAAGAGCTACCTCCACAGCACCCTCTACATCAGGGCATGTAGTAAGAGTATTAGGATATACTCTAGGTAGCAATGATGAAATTTGGTTTGACCCTAATAAAACGTGGATTAAATTATCATAAAAGAAATAAAATGGCAGAATATACTACACAAGAGTTACAAGAAATGTTGGACCAACAAATGATAGATGATTTGGAAGCATCTGTTGTAATGACAGAACTTGAAACTTTTATTGAAGATGTTAATACTTCAGAAGATTTAGAAACACTCCCAATTAGAATTGACAATGTCATTGTAGGACACATTTTAAAATCTAATCTATTAGATAAAAAATATATAGAACAAAGACATTACCTTGAAGAAACAGAAAATGGGGAAATAGTAAGCAGAGCAGTCTCAGGAAAAACCTTTATTACAGGATCATATTTAGACCCTATAGTGAACCCTCACATGAAAATAGTTGGTACTAGAGAAAAAGATAGAACAGTTTTAAAAGGATAAACTATGGCAGCAATATATTACGTAAGTGCACAAACCGGAAATGATTCAAATAATGGAACATCTGTGGGAACTTCAAAAGCAACTATCCAAGCAGGACTAGACTTAATTTCAGAAGCAGGAGATATAGTATATATTGCTCCTGGAACTTATAGAGAGATTGTAGATTTAACAAGTGCTGTAAATGGTAGTGCAAATGACCATATTAAAATCATAGGGGACCCAGACTGCGAGATTTTTACTAGTGAAGAAAAAGGAGTAATTAGATTAACTCATACTAATAGCCAAGACCTAGGAGCACAATCTAATTCAGCCACAAATATATTTTACGTAAACAAATATTATGTGGAAGTACATAACTTCCACATAGATGGAGGGGGTCATGACTTTCAAGGTACCCTTAACTCTCAAAAAATATCATATGCTTTGCGTGCCCAAGCAGAGGGCCGTGCAAACGCCTTTAATTGCATTGCCCAAAACGCAGGATGGTGTTATTATAGAATGAATACATTTAATTGTATATCTGTCGGGGGTGAGTATGGGTATTATGAAGGAAAAAAACACGTAAATTCAATTTCTATAGGTGGGTATGCTGGATTTTATAGAGGGGATTATATTATTGATTGTTTAGGTATAGGTGGAGGAATATCTAGTTTTTGGTATTGTGATGAGGTTTATAACTCTTGTGCAATAGGAGGAAATAATGGTTTTAGAGGCAGTTCAGGAGATTTAATATTAGATTCACTAGCAATAGCCACAGTATCCGGATTTAATGGAATTAGTACTACTTCGGGTGCTATAATTAGTGGAAGTCATTCTGCAGGTAGTAGATTTCCTTTTTACAGAGGAAAAGTTAGCAACTGTTCAATAGGTCCTGGCCATGCACGACTAAATACATCAACTGGTACATTCCCTAACTCATCTACATTTACTATTGGAGATAATAATGTAATACTAGGTAAATCAGTGTTATATTCATACTCTCACTTAAGGGATGTTGCAAGAGTCTTCAAACCTGATTTATTAAATGAAGGATTAAGAGGAAGAAGTGACTCGGATAATAATGCTACTCGAGAATGGAATAGTGGAAATATCCCTATGCCTTCAATAAAAATAGATACCGATATATTAGGTCACCCACGTGAAATGGGTTTAACCACAACTGAACTACACCAACAAAACTCTAAACAATCCCAAAGAGATATAGGTCCTTGGGAATTTTCTACTGTAACATATACTAGTTCATACTCCCAATCAGAGGGTGGAATCTCAATATTTGGAGAAGGACTCCATTCTTTTTCCATACCTGTAGCTTCTGGATCAGCAGTTACCGCAAGTGTTAATACTAAATGGAACTCCACCCACGACACCCAAAAACCAGGGTTGGCTTTTAGATATGAATCAGGATACCCTTCATCATCAATTATGTCAATAGATACAGGGCAACAATACTACACTGGATCTCAACTAGATATAGTTTCATCCTACTCTACAGCGGGGGTAAACACATGGCAAAACATATCAATTAGTATACCACCAAACGATAAAAACCAAATATATCAATTACAATTAAAATCAGGAAATACCGGATCTAGTAACACATCAATATTTAGTGATTTAGAAATAACATGATATTAAAAAACGGAACTGTCCATAACATAGCATCTGCTAATAATATTACATCAAATCGAGGAAAATTTATTTTTAAGAATGGTACAGTATCATCTGTATTAACCTATAAAAAAATAATATCACCCCAACAATCATCACCACAAGGGTATCCTCATTTAGTATTAAGTGTTGATTCTAGCAACATAGCTAGCATAAGTGGAGCTTCATTATCTTCTATTAGCAATATATCTGGCACAGAATAAAATACTTATAATATTTATAATAAAAATTAAATGGCTAATACTTTATCAAAAACAGGAATAACTACAGGAAATACTGTTAAAACTGGGCATGTAACACAATCTGTGGATGCCTTCACTGGTACTGAAGCATATAATATCACCATTTCAGGTTCTTTAACTTTAGGGAGTGGAACTTCAATGGCAGGTACAGCTTCTTACGCTGTTACTTCTTTATCTTCATCCCATGCCTCGTTTGCCAACACCTCTACCTCTGCATCTTATGCTAACACCTCTACCTCTGCATCTTATGCTAACACCTCTACCTCTGCATCTTATGCTATAACTGCATCGCATGCCTTAAATGGAGGAGGAGGAGGAGACACTTTCCCCTTCACAGGATCTGCAATAATCTCAGGAAGCTTAACAGTAATAGGAGATTTAAACTCCCCTTATACTTCTATAAATAATTCATCAGGTATAAATTCATCAATTGAAAGTGTTGGACATGCCGGAGGGATTATATGGGTAGATTTAGGACAAAGCGCAACCAACGACATCAGATTAAATTTAGATACTATTCCTACAATACCAACAACCTATACTTTTCTATTTTCATCCCCCACACCAGGAGCTAATGCAAATTTTAGATTGACTCAAGGTAATAATAAAGCATATGGAAATATTCTTAGTGCTGCTGGGGGACTAGGACAATTTATTTCTGCATCTGGTCAAGTCCAATCAAACAATGCAAGACCATTCCCTGATACTAAAATTGAACTAGCCAGCTATTCAGATGGTTGGAATATCCAGATATACACAGCAACAGGAAGTGATTGGGCTCTTTCTTAATTAAGTTTTAAATTCATAAAAATAAAAATATGCCAATTGTTACAGAAAAAAATAGTTTAACAAAAGAAGAATTAAATACGTTACGTTCGTTACAACAAGATTTTCAAAACATTCAATTTGAATTAGGAGAAATTGAAGTTGTTAAAATACAAATAGAGGAAAGATACGAAAGTGTTAAAAAAACTCTAAAAGAAACCCAAGTAAAAGAACAATCTTTTACAAACTCTTTAAAGGAAATTTATGGAGATATTTCATTAAATGTTGAAAATGGAGAGTTTTCTAAAATATCCCAAAATTCTTAAATATTTATAAATAAAACATATTAGATGGCCGAAACTATATTATCTCCTGGAGTAGTAACCAATGAAAATGACCAATCATTTATTACCCAACAACCCATTGAAGCAGGGGCTGCCATTATTGGTCCTACAGTAAAAGGTCCTGTTGAAAGACCTACAATTGTAACAACTTATTCTGAATATGTAAACACATTTGGTACTTCACTTATTAGTGGAAGCCAAGACTACACATACTTTACTTCAATTTCAGCATATAACTATTTTAATAACGGTGGGACTTCATTGTTAGTAAATCGTGTTACAAGTGGCTCTTTCACACCTGCTACTAGTTCATTTATTTCTGGTAGTGACGGAACCTTAGGAACAATATTTAACCTTGAAACTATATCTGAAGGAATCATTATGAATAGTGATTCTACTGAAAATGCAGATGGGTCTATACCTTCTGGATCTTTAGATAATGTAAGATGGCAGATTGTTTCCCCAAATACATCTTCTGGTACTTTTACTTTATTAATCCGAAGAGGAGATGATGACAGAATTTCACCTGTAGTATTAGAAACATGGGATAATTTATCACTTGACCCAACTGAACCTAACTATATTGAAAAAATCATAGGTAACCAAACTACTACAATAGCTACGGACGGCTCAGACACTTATATCCAATCTTCAGGCACTCACCAAAACCAATCCAGATACGTTAGAGTTAGTCAAGTAAATAAAAGAACACCTTATTATTTAGATAATTCTGGAGACCCAGTAACAGCATATACCTCATCAATTCCAATAGCATCAAGTGGTTCTTTTGGAAGTGCTATAGGATCAAACATTTCTACAACTGAAGGAAAATATTATGATGCTATAACTGATACTAACACACAAGGGTTAGTAGCTTCTGATTATACTCAAACCATAAACCTTCTCACTAATAAAGATGAATATCAATTTAAGTATATTTCAACACCTGGATTAGTTAGAGACTTTGCTTCTCATGCCTCAGTAGTAAATTCATTAATTACAAAATGTCAAGAAAGAGGTGACACAATGGCTATAGTTGATATGTTAGATTACAATGCTAATATATCTGAAGTAGTAAGTGAAGCATCTACTGTAAACAGTTCATATGCTGCTACTTACTGGCCTTGGCTACAAACACTCGACCCTAACACAGGACAACAAGTTTGGGTACCTGCTTCAACAATGATGCCAAGCATCTATGCCTTTACAGATTCAATCTCTGAACCATGGGTTGCACCCGCAGGTATTAATCGTGGAACATTATCTACAGTAATTAAAGCAGAAAGATTTTTAACACAAGGAAATAGAGATACTTTATATGAAGCTAATATAAACCCAATTGCTACATTCCCTAATTCAGGAGTAACAGTATTTGGGCAAAAAACACTTCAGAAAAAGAAAAGTGCTTTAGATAGAGTAAACGTACGTCGTTTATTAATTGAGTTAAAATCAACAATAAAACAAATTGCAGATGCTTTAGTATTTGAACAAAATACTGTAGCAACACGTAATGATTTTGTATCTCAAGTAAACCCATACCTTTCCTCAGTACAACAAAGACAAGGTCTATACACATACAGAGTAGTAATGGACGAAACAAATAATACCCCAACAGTAATTGATAATAACCAACTTGTTGGCGCTATTTATCTCCAACCTGTAAAAACTGTTGAGTTTATAGTACTAGATTTCAATGTTACCCAAACAGGAGTAACTTTTGAATAAAAATATAATATTTATAATAAAACAAATTACTAATATAAAATGGCAAACTTTTCAGCATCACCAGGAGTGTCTCTTAATGAAATCGATAACACATTTATTTCACCAATCCCTGTTAAAGTAGGAGCAGCAATAGTAGGACCAACTGTTAAAGGACCTGTAGAAATTCCAATAGTAGTAACCTCATATTCAGACTATAAAAATAGATTTGGTGGTTCACTTATAAGTGGAAGTGATACTTATTCTTATTTAACATCAATTGCAGCATATAACTACTTCAATAATGGAGGAGAAACATTATTAGTAGCTAGAGCAGCATCAGGTTCATTTACCGCTGCTACTTCAACTACAATCCCCAACTCTATCTCAGCAACATCTTCTTCATTTGCCTTAGAAACTATTTCTGAAGGAATTATCATGAACAGCTCAGGAACATTAAGTGCTGATGGTTCATTAGCTGGAGGTACAGATGATAATGTTAGATGGGAAATTACAAACTCAAACACAGGATCAGGTACATTTAATGTATTAGTTCGTCAAGGTAATGATAGAACAAATAAAAAAGTTGTTCTTGAATCATTTACAAACGTAAATTTAGATCCAAATTCCCCTCGATATATTGCAAGTGTAATTGGTGATCAAGTAGTTTCTTACAACTCAACCGAAAATCAAATAGATATTACTGCTGGTTCATTTCCTAATAATTCAAGATATGTACGAGTTAAAAATATAACTCCTACCCCAAATTATTTAGACAACTCTGGAACAGCTGTTACAGCTTATACAGCCTCTATCCCAGTAAACGGATCAGGTTCATTTAGTGGAGCAACAGGTGATGTTGCACCAGGAGCTAATTTCTATGAAAATATAAATTCCACAAACACCCAAGGATTAGTTTCAGATAACTACACTAATATGATTAATCTCCTTTCAAACAAAGATGATTATTCATTCAACGTATTATTAACACCTGGATTAGTAAATTCAGCTGCTACACATACAAGTGTAATTAGCTCAGCTATAACAAACACACAACTACGTGGAGACAGCATTTATGTAGTTGATATGGTAGGATACGATGGAACGTTAGCTGAAGCAGTTACACAAGCACAAACACGAGATAACTCATACGCTGCTACTTACTGGCCTTGGCTACAAATTCAAGACCCAGAAACAGCAAAACGTGTATGGGTTCCTGCCTCAACAATGATTGGAGGAGTTTATGCTCACACAGATAAATCATTTGCACCTTGGTTTGCACCAGCAGGTATTAACAGAGGAGGTTTAGGATCTGTAATTAGAGCTAAAAATAAACTATCTCAAGCAAATAGAGATGAACTATATTCTAACAATGTTAACCCAATTGCAACATTCCCAAGAAAAGGAATTGTAGTATTTGGACAAAAAACACTACAAAAAGCAGCATCAGCTCTTGATAGAGTAAATGTTAGAAGATTGTTAATTGAATTAAAAACATTCATTGGACAAACAGCAGATAATTTAGTGTTTGAACAAAACACAATTACAACTAGAAATTCATTTTTAGCACAAGTAAATCCTTATTTAGAGAGTATTAAACAAAAACAAGGATTATATGCTTTTAAAGTAGTTATGGATGATACTTTAAATACACCGGATGTTATTGATAGAAATCAATTAATCGGTCAAATTTACATCCAACCAACTAGAACAGCAGAATTTATTAACCTAGATTTTATTTTACAACCAACAGGAGCTGAGTTTTCTGCTTAAAAACCTAAATAGTTAATATTTATAATTAGAACATTAATAACAACAATATAAAATGGCAGTATTAGATCCAAACGAAATATTTTACACAGCTTTTGAACCAAAACAAACTAACAGGTTCATCTTATACATTGATGGTATCCCATCATATTTGGTGAAAGGAATGGGAGCAGTCTCAGTATCACAAGGTAGTGTAGCGTTAAACCACATCAACGTTCAAAGATACGTAAAAGGTAAGACAAAGTGGGACCCAATCTCATTCACATTATTCGACCCTATTACACCTTCAGGTGCACAGTCAGTAATGGAGTGGGTACGTTTACATCATGAATCAGTAACAGGTAGAGATGGTTACTCTGATTTTTATAAAAAAGATTTAACATTCAATGTTGTAGGACCTGTTGGAGACATCGTTTCTGAATGGATTGTTAAAGGGGCTATGATTACAACAGCTACATTCGGAGAATACAATTGGGATGATGATGGTACTGCTGTAAACATTTCAATGACAGTACAACCAGATTACTGCGTACTTAACTACTAAAAGAAAAAACATAAAAAGTAAAGAAAAGCTTGCCCTAACAGGGTGAGCTTTTTATATTCCATTATTACAAGAGGAGTTCTTTGATATAATATAAATAAAACTATGGAAACACTATCTTTTACTTTAGGTGTGCTTGCAGTGATTGATCTTTTGATCGTTGTAGGTACGTTTTTGGTCTTAAAGGCTTTGAACATCACCCGCAAACAAGCGGAAAACACTCAACGAGAGCTAGATGCTAACGTTAGAGAGTTACATTATGAGCTAGAACGCTCTCGAAATGATTTACATGATCATATTAACCGTGTTGAAGAACAAGTTGTTCGACACACCGACTCTCGAGTCGATAAACTAGAATCTAAAGTGTACAAAGATTTTGATCTTTTTAGTACACAAGGTAAAAATTATTAATTAATCCATCAAAGACTCCTCTTTGTAATATTTATATATAACAATATAGTTACAATTAAATAAAAATTATGAGCGAATTTAAATTACCTACTGAAGTCATTGAACTTCCATCTAAAGGTTTACTTTACCCTGAAGGATCCGAATTAGCAAAAGGTACACTTGAAATGAAATATATGACAGCTAAGGAAGAAGACATCCTTACAAACCAATCATATATCCAGAAAGGAACTGTACTTGATAGATTAATGAAAGCCCTTATTATATCTAAAATCAGCTATGATGATCTATTAATTGGAGACAAAAACGCAGTTATGGTGGCTGCCCGTATTTTAGGATATGGTAAAGACTATTCATTCTCAATTTTAGGTGAAGACCACACAGTAGATTTATCTACACTTGAAAGTAAAACACTTAATGATGAGCTATTTAAGGACGGTAAAAACAACTTTGAATTTACTCTACCCCACTCTGGCAATAAAATTACGTTCAAGCTTTTAACACACAAGGACGAGCAGAGTATTAACAGAGAATTAGAGGGACTTAAAAAGATCAACAAAGATAATTCCCCTGAACTCACTACTCGGCTCAAATATCTTATTACTTCAGTTGAAGGAAAAACAGAAATTAAAGATATCCGAGAATTTATCGATAACTATCTGCTAGCCAGGGACTCAAGAGCCTTAAGAGAATATATTAAAGAAATTCAACCAGATGTTGACCTAACTTTTTTTCCCGATGGAGAGTCAACTAGAGTCAATATCCCAGTTGGGGTTAGCTTTTTTTGGCCTGACGCTTGATAACGTTCCCCAAGCTAGAGCAGCAATTTTTACCCAAATACATGAAATAGTCTTCCACGGAAAAGGTGGATATAGTTGGCATGATGTTTACAACATGCCAATTTGGCTTCGTCGTTTTACTTTTAATAAAATTAATGAATTCTACAATAAAGAAAATGAAGAATATGAGAATTCAAAATCAGGTGGTAAAGGTGTTAAAAACCTAGTAACCCCCTCTGGTAAAGTAAACACCCCCGAATTCCTAAAAACTAGCAAGCAATATAAAAAACCATCAAGTTATAAATAGATTATATTTTTAAATATTTATAACAAAATGCCTATAAATGGGAAAACTTAATGATAGTTTAGAAAATGCTAAAAAACAGGTTGCTAAATTAGTTAAAGATTTAGAAAAAATAACTAAAAAACCTGCTGCTACCTTTGACATTAATAATTTAAAACAAGCTAATGCTGCTATTTCTACCTTAGAATCAGCAATAGATGCGGCTGTTACAAAAGCATATGACTTAGAAGTAGGATTTGGTGGAATTGCATCAGCTATAGGTGCGTCCCTAGCTGAAATGGACAAATCAAATAATGCTACTAATAGAACTGTTAAAGCTATGAGGGGCATAAAAAGCATCACTCAGGATTTAGCAAACGATCAAGCAGGATTAGTACAATTATCTTTAAAAGAGTTACAAAATAAAGAAAATAAGTTAAAAACCTTATCTAAAGAAGCAAAACAACAAGCTAGTGTTTTACGTGAAAAATATGGTCTCAATAAAAAGGGAGAAAAATTAAATTCCTCTCAACTAAAGGTTAGATTAGCATCTTTAAAGTTAAGTGAGGATGAAAAGAGTAAAATTACCGAAATTCTTGCAGCCGAGAAAGAAGGATTACCCGTATTAGATGAGGCTCTTAATAAAACCAAAAAAAGAATAGAATATGAAAAAGACATTAACAAAAAGTTAGGGATTACTGGGGGTTTATTAAAGGGTATATCAAAAATCCCTATTTTAGGTGATGTTTTTGATGCTAATGAAGCAGTTAGCGAAATGGATAAACATCTTCGTGCAGGAGGTTCATCAGTAGGAGCTTTAGGAGTAGGTTTTGCAAATATAGGAAAACAAATATCTGTAGGTATACTAAACCCCGCCAATCTTGTTTTAACAGCTTTTACATTTTTTATAAAAGCTTTAGTACAAGGAGATAAACAAGTTGGAGAAATGGCGAAAAGTCTAAACCTAACTTATCAAGAAGCTAATAAAGTCAGAGGAGAATTAACCCAAATGGCTCAACAATCAGAATATACAGCTGTTACTACCTCAAGAATGGCTGAATCTCTATCAACTATTAATTCCACTTTTGGTACTACAGCTGAAATATCTAGAGAAAATTTAGATACCTTCTCACTTTTGAGAGATACGGCTGGAATGACAAATGAAGAAATTATATCTTTATATGGTTTTTCAAAATTAACAGGTAAAGAATTAAAAGATAGTGCAGAAAGTTTCCAAGCCTCAGCAAAAGCAGCAGCATTCCAAGCTAACGTAGCAATTAACACTAAAAAGTTAATGGCTGATATTTCAAAAACCTCTAAAAGATTTCAATTGTCTATTGAGGGTGGAGAAGCAGGTTTAGCTAAAGCTATGGTAAATGCCAAGCTTTTAGGAGTAGAAATGAGTACTGTAGAAAATATAGCAGACTCATTATTAGATTTTGAATCCTCAATAGAAGCAGAACTTTCTGCAGAGTTACTTTTAGGTAAGAATATTAATTTAGAAAAAGCAAGACAAGCAGCCTTATCTAATGATTTAGCAACATTAGCAAGTGAAATAAGTAGAGAAGCTGGTTCTGCTGCTGAATTCAATTTGATGAATCGTATCCAACAAGAGGCCATAGCTAAAGCCGTTGGTATGACTGCTAGTGGGTTATCGGATGCTTTATTTGAACAAGAAGCACTTGCAGACCTTGGGAGACAGTTAGATGATGATGAAAAAAGAGCTTTTGAAACACTTAAAGAAAAATATGGAGTTGAGGAAGCAACCAAAAGAATGAAAGAGGGTCAATTAGAATCTCTAGTAGCACAACAATCAACAGCCGAAAAATTTCATGACATTATGTTACAGGTTCAAGAAATATTTGTAGGTATGACCGAACCTGTTTTAGGTTTAGTTAATGGTATTGCAGATATGGTAGGGGGTGCTGAAAATTTATCAAGTATTCTAAAAGTTATAGCAGGGGTTTATATAGCTATTCGGGGAGCTCAAGCTATATCTTTATTATTAACTAAAAAAAAGCAAACTGAAGAAATTAAGATTTTAGGAATAAAAGTTGGCCAAGCCGCAGCAGCATCAATAATTAACCCAGTAGCGGCCCTTGCCGGAATATTATTAGCAGCAACCGTTGGAAGTCTTATATACTCTGCAGCGAAAGGTAACGACATCATGTCCCCAGGTGGAAGCTCCTCAGGCTATGGCAACCGCACCCTATTTGGACCAGAAGGAGCTATTCAATTAAACAATAAAGATACTGTAATAGCAGGAACAAATTTATTTGGAAATGATGTTAAATCAGAACCAGGTAAAGCTACAGAAATGGTTGGAAAAGGGGAAATTAAAGTTAAATCTGATGGAGGTGGAAAAGTAGATCTAACCCAAACTAACGCTCTTCTACAACGGCTTATTGATACTAACTTACAAGTCATTAAAGTAATCCAAACCGAAGGATCCGTATTATTAGACGGACAAAAAGTAGGTGAAGCACTTAAATTAGGTGCTTATATAATAAATTAGGTGCTTATAATATTGGATAATACATCATTAGTGTTAAAGAAGAATTAAAACACAATAAACTTCAATATTTATAATAAAACAATAATAACAATAATTATGGGAATATTAGATAAATTAAACACAGACGGTTCAAGCCTAAGTTCATTTGATGGTGTAACTCCACCAACAATGCCTAGCGCTAGCCCTCTATCAAACGTTCATGACGAATATTCAATTAATGGAACCCCTACAATACCAGGATACCCAGCACCCTCAAATTTAGATTTAGACGGAGTAACTCCAGCAAAGTATTTAGACACACCACCTGAATAGAAGATATAGATGGGTCTTTTAATAAAATTAGAGAATGGGGATACTTCCCTTAAATCTCTTAAGTTTGGTAAAGATAGAATTGGTGGGGGAGATAGTGGACAACCATATATCCAAACCCCTATTGATGGAGAATCTGGAATATCAACTTCAGGGAATACTGACTTTCTGCTAAGAGGAGGAGTACAAGCTCCTTCACGAGCGGTTGATGATGTTGCTAGATTAACCAAATATATGTTTAGTAAAAAATCACCTAGTGGTTTATTATTTATAGCTAAACAAAACCTTTTATCAAGAGTATCTCCAAAAACAGAAGCATCTAAAGGTATTGGATATGCTGGAGGTAGTTTAAATGCAGGGGTATATACTCCTCTATCTACATTAGCACAAGCAGGTGTAGGATATTTAGGAAGTCATTTAAATAAACAAGGTCTTAACCCGTTTGATGGATCTCCTCTTTCTATAAATAAGTATGAGGATGTAGCTAAAGAAAATAATGAATTAGATGTTAACACCTTCCCTAAAGAAAAAATAACAACTACTTTCACCCAAGACCCATTTCCTGTTACATCTAAAACAGGAACAACCCCTTCTCTATCCATTTCAGAACAGACATCAATTATAGGAGGATTTAGTAACAGATTATTAGATATTTGGTATAATAAACAGTTTAAATTTAGTAACTCTAATAATGTTGAGATTTATGGAGGTGGACCTGGCTCTATTTTAGGAATAGGTAAAACTAGAATTAGATTTACAGACCAAAGAACAGGTAACCAAAATGCAGATTTAAGAAAAAGTAAGTTCTTTGATACATTAGAATCTTCCGGATACTATGATTATGGGGTATTTAATAGACCTAAACCTAAATTTCAAGGAGCATCTATATTTAATGGTAAAACTGTAAGCTCTAAATATGAGGCTATTACAGGAGATAACCTTTTAGAAAATTATTCAACCATAAATGAATCTGATGAATTACAAAATTTCCTCATCTCATCAACCAAATCAGGTAGTTTATATGTTGAGTCTGAAGAAAGTAAAAAACTAAGAGAACGAGGAAGAAAAAAGTCCACTAACACATTATTTAGTGACGATCAAAAAATTGCTGCCCCTAACGACCAACCAACATATCTAGTTAGTTTAAATTCTAAATACCCAGATCCAGGTAGCGATTTAAGTGATGCTTTTGCAATAGAAACAAGATTAGCTTTAGGAGACCCTGGAAGAGTAAAAGGATCATACTCAACCACATCCTCTATAAAAGCAGATATACTAGATAAAATAAATGCTTCCCCTATATACACCAGTGACTCAGGATCAAATGGAAGAAATTCAAAAGATTACAATGATATAGTATCATTTCGTATTGGAATTATTGACCCAAAAAAACCATCCGACACTCACTATATGAACTTTAGAGCCTACATAGATAGCTTCTCTGATTCATACAATGCTTCATGGAAAGGACAAAAATATATGGGTAGAGCTGAGGAATTTTACAAATATGATGGGTTTGGAAGAGATATTTCTTTGGCATTTACTGTTGTAGCTCATTCTCAAGGAGAAATGCATGGAATGTATCAAAAATTAAATTTCCTTGCCTCCTCACTTGCCCCTACATATACTACAGCTGGTTATATGGCAGGAAATTTAGCAAAATTAACATTAGGAGATTATATCCATGAACAACCTGGATTTATATCTAGTATTACCTATGATATTCCTCAAGAATCTTCTTGGGAAATCTCATTAACACCCGAAGGACAAATCTCAGGAACTCAAACCGAAAGAAATGCAGGAAATCCCGATGAATTACCATTTATGATTAAAGTCACAGGATTTAAATTCACTCCAATCCACACATTTAGACCAGAAACCCAAACAGACAAACTTACAGATCCAAACAGATTTATAACAAACAACTTACCTTTCACCAGAAATTGGCATAGTAAATTAGAACCTCAACCTAAAAAATGAAAAGATATCAAAATATAGGAAGATTTGCTTCAAGAACATCCCCAACCCCACAAAGGTATGCAACCACCAAATACCCTGAGATATCTAGATCTTTTGAGGATATATATGTTTATACGGCTATGGGAGATAGATATGATATTTTAGCACTTTCATATTATGGTGACTCTACTTTATGGTGGATTATATCTAGTGCGAATCCTGAATATGGAAAAGATTCATTAATACCACCACGTGGTATTCAATTAAGAATTCCTGCCCCAAGTCGAACTGCTGAAATTATAGCTCAATTTGATTCTATTAATATTTAAAAAATAAAAAGTTATGGCTAATAATAATATTATTGGAGAAGAATTTGAAGAATACGTTCAAAAACAAATAAACGTTAGACAAATAAAACATGGCTCGGGCACCCCTTTAAATCCACGCTCTATTGAAGATTTAAGCTATCTTAACTCAAAAACAGCTTGGGTAAAGTTAGCTTCAGGTGTAAGTATTTCGGAAGAAAGACTTAAAAAAGAGGGAATGGATGCTTCATTTCAAGGAATGGATTTAGCCAAAAAAAGAGTCCTATTTGGGGGTGTTGCTAGTCTAGAAGGAGATAAATTAATCCAACGAGGAACAAACAAAAACGGTATCCTAAATATCACCGACCCTAACTCAGGTACTTACAACGTTAACCAAAAAAACGAGACAGATGACCTAGAATTTGGTTTAGTCCCTATGCCAGGCATAACTAGTGTTGATATTAAAAATAAAAACAGGGGATCTATAAAAGAAGCGACTGTTAAACTTACAGCTTATACTAGAGAACAATTTGATTTTATTGATCTTTTATACATGAGGTTAGGATATACTGTTTTTCTTGAGTGGGGCTGGAGTATATATTTTGATAACAACGAAGATTATCAAAAAATGGATTTTACTCTTATAGACGACCCAAATGGTTTTTTCAATCCAGGTTGGGGTCAAAGTGAAGAAGATGGTTCTAACCTAAAAACCTTTAGTGGTTTTTTAGATAAAATAACAAAACATAGAGAAAAAACCCAAGGAAACGCAGATGGATTACTTGCCAAAGTAAGAAACTTTGATTGGACTATCTCCTCAGATGGAACATATGACATTACTTTATCTTTAATTAGTATTGGTGATGTTATTGAATCTCTAAAAACGAATATCCCCCCAACAAAAGAATTACTTGATTTTTTAAAAACAAAGGCCAGTTCTGGGGAAAATAGGGAAGGGCTTGGAAACCTCATCCCTACAAACAATGCTCTACTAACATATCTCTCCAGCTTTATTGTCTCAGACTCAATATCGGAAACTGGTTGGTCGAGTGGGTTTGAACCCTTTGATAATACTAAATCCCTAAATAGTACTGGAAGGTTTGTAAAACTTGATGGACTTTCTAAAATGAGAGTAAATGAACGTAAAGTAGTTAATATAACCCAAAATGGGAGAGAACTAATAAAACAAAACTATGAAGAAATGTATGAACAATACAAAGAACATATTAATAGTGGAGATGTTAGTTTTACGGTCCAAGCAGGAAACACCTTCGATGAAACCTATACTCCAATTATTACAAAAAACAAACCTACTCTTTCAGAATCAGAAATCACCACCTTAAACGATAATACGAACAGATTATACCTTCGAGTAAAGGGTGCCATCACATCAACCTCCACACCAACCCCAAATACTCCACAAGATTTATCTAGTTCTGGACCTAAAGAGGTTTTTGTAATGAATTATGTAGATGAAGAGGGGGCTGGAGGATTTTCAGTTAGTTCATATTATATGAGGTTGGGGCATCTATTACAATATATAGATAACAACTTAATCCCCGTAGAAAAAAATACCGATGAAAAGATCATAAAAATAAACACAGATCAATTTTCTTCAAACCGTATGTATAAGTTTCCATTCCAACATTCCCATGATCCAAGGGTATGTTTAATAAACTCAACATACCCTATAGGTTTGGATAAATCCACCACCCCAAACACCGTTGAATATCAAAAGGCCCTACCACAACTTCCTCCTTGGTCAGCTTCAACCTCACTTCCTTATAGTATAGAAGAGGACTATGCTTACTTGATGAACATTTACATTAATTTTTCCCAAATTGTATCTAGTGTAAATGATAATTTAGATGAAGAAGGAAATTTATCTTTATTTGATTTATTATCTTCTTTGTGTACAGCTATAAATAAAGCATTAGGTGGGGTAAATAATCTAGAACCTGTCATCGACGAAGAAACTAACACTATTAGAATAATTGATGGAAGCTACACCCGCGCTATACCCCCTACTACTGACTATTCTTTAGAATTATATGGATATAACAATACAGCCAACACTTCTAACTTTGTTAGGAACTTTTCCATTAAATCTACAGTAAGTAAAGAATATGCCTCAATGATATCAATTGGAGCTACAGCTGCGGGATATACTAAAGGTATGGAAGCAACTATGTTTTCTAAATGGAATACTGGAATTACAGATAGATTTAAAGAAGAATACGTGCCAAATAATGGGGTAACCCCTCCTATAGGCAGTGCTAATGAAGCTGTTAGAAATTATATAACTGAGGTACTATTGAAAGACCTTTCACGTAATGAAAAAGATGGTGGAGGATTTTTTCTAGATAGTGGACTTATATCTACTCAAGTAAGCACAGCTACAGAATTTTATAAATATTGCCAATCACAATTCAAAGCTAAAAACCCTAAATATGGATCACCAACCATAGGGTTTATTCCTATAAGTTTAAATTTATCTATGGATGGGATATCTGGAATGAAGATATACAATGTTGTAAGAGCAAATACAAGATTTTTACCTAAAAATTATACTGACTCTCTACGTTTTATAACAAAATCCGTAAACCATAAATTAAGTAATAATGATTGGGAAACCTCTATTGACACTGTAGTAATTCCTGAAAACTACGATAAAGAAGGGGATAAATTAATTTTACCTTATGC
>Ga0213869_10000300_pt1 | contig 41110 bp, 31 predicted proteins | sample PICome_10_FD_160083 | JGI IMG/M metagenome (GOLD analysis project Ga0213869, IMG submission 160083) | Coastal seawater microbial communities near Pivers Island, North Carolina, United States - PICO132 | ecosystem: Environmental > Aquatic > Marine > Coastal | place: USA: North Carolina...
GTAGAAGATACAGTTTGGAAAACATTACCATCACAACATGATTGGTATCCATCGTGGAGTAAGAGAGTACCTGAATTATACTTAGAAGCATATGGTGTTCAACACAATTGGAAAAATTGGACAGTTGTAAGACCAGCAAATATCTTTGGTGAGTATGATAACTTTGGTGAGTGGGCAATGGCACTACCTGCCAATATCAAAAAGGTTTATGAATCGGATAGGGAGATTGTTGGTTGGGGTGATGGAACACCTACTCGTGATTTTATTTACGCGGGAGATGTTGCATCTGCCACAATCAAATGTTTCGAAGATAAACTACACATCGTATCCAACTTGGGTAGTGGTGAAGAAATATCAATCAAAAGAATGGTTGATACAATTATAAAAGTAAGTGGTAAAGATATCAATGTAACTTGGGATACTTCAAAACCAAATGGAGAACCAAGAAGAAGAATGAATACTACGATACAACAAAAATATGGATTACTACCTCAGACTGGATTTGAAGAGGGAGTAAAAAGAACTTATAACTATTTTAAAGAAAACAACTAATGGCACAACCAGAATTTACACCGTACTTAGATGCTTTAACAGAAGCAATGAAACTATCAATGGAAGATGATAAAACAATATTCATCGGACAACAGATAGTTTATTATGGTAACCCAATGAGTAAAACTATTGAGGGATTACCAAAAGAAAGAATGATAGAAACACCAGTAATGGAAGAAACACAAATGGGAATGACTATGGGATTGGCAATGACCGGTCATCAAGTTGTTACTTTTTACCCAAGATGGGATTTTGTTATTCTTGCAGCAAACCAATTAATTAATCATTTAGATAAATTAGAAGTAATGTCTGATGGAGAATGGAAACCAAATGTAATTGTAAGAGTTGGTAAGGGAAGTGATAAACCATTAGACCCTGGTCATCAACATAAAGCAGATTACACAGAGGCATTTAAACAAATGGTTACAAACTGTACTATTGAAAAATTAGATACTGCAGAAAAGATATTACCAGCATATAAGAAGGCTTTATCTGAGGGGGGAATACATATACTAGTAGAGTATCCTGAATTGTACTATAAAAATTAAAATTATGAATTATATAAAAAAAATATTTTTGTTTCCATATAACTGGTATAAAAGAAGACAATTAAAAAAACAATACAAAAAAAAATTAGAAGAACTTCGTAAGAGAGACCCCTTTATTTACAAGAATCACTAATTATAAATTATTCCATATTTATATACTGACAAGGTGTACCGAATATGAACAAACTTTCCAAATTTCTCGTAGAGAGTATAATGGAGGATGAAAATCCTATAAAAAAGACAGTAGTTATCTATGTGGGTAGGTTTCAACCTATGCATAAAGGTCATGCTGATACTTACCAACACCTTGTCAAAAAGTTCGGTAAGGATAATGTTTATGTTGGTACATCTGATAAGGTTGCAAAACCTAAGTCACCTTTTAACTTCAAAGAGAAGGTAAAAATTATGACTACTATGTTTGGAATTCCAAAATCCAAAATACATAAAGTCAAGAATCCATACAAACCCACAGAAATTCTTAAAAAGTTTGATGAAAAAACAACTGCATTCGTAACTGTTGTTGGAATGAAAGATAAGAATAGATTAAAACCCGATAGTGGTAAATATTTTCAATCATACAAAGGAGAACCATCTGTGGGATATAGGGATGGTGGATATGTTTATGCAGCACCATCAAGTGGTGGTGGAATAAGTGGTACAGAAACTCGTAATGGTTTATCAGTTGGTTCTGATGAACAGAAAAAGAATTTCTTTAAGAAGCGAGCATATGGAAAGTTTAATGCAACGATTTTCAAAATGATTACTGATAAACTTAATGAAGGAGTTATTGAAATTTCTAAAGAAATGATTGAAGATTGGCTCATTAATGAAAGTTCGAATATAAGTACAGGTCAAGTGGATGATGGGCCAAACTTCTTTTTTCCAAATTACGATGTGTTCTCTAAAATAAATGTAGATAGAGCAACACGAATTGGTTATGAAGTAGTAAATATGATTACCAACAAAGAATTAGAAGATTACTATGACCATCCAACATATCCAAATGGACCTGTTAAAGCAGTAACTCCATTTCCAGCAGGTGTACTTGGTACAACAACTGCAACTAACCAAGTTGATATCTATTCATCAGATGCTTATTCTAAATGGTTTAAGCACGTAACTCGTAAAGCAGCATTAGTTGGTTACGAATTAGTAAAAGGATTGGATATTAACAAAGATGAAAAAGAACAATCATTGGATTCTCAAAAAGGTGATAAGAAATCACAAGAAGAATACGAAGCATCTTTAAATGAAAATATAGTACTACCAATTAAAGTTGGTGATACTATTATGACTGGTAGATTTAAGAATAAAAAGACAGTTGTTAAATCAATCGGTAAAGATGAACATGGAATGCCAACAATCAATGGTAGAAAAGTAGTTACCTTTAGAATGGTTAAAGAAGGATTCATTTCAGAACTTGCAGGAACAGAAGTTAAGTGTGAAAAATGTAATCACCAATGGGAAATAGAATCTGATGATAGTGAAAAGTATTTATGTCATTCATGTGGATATGATTCTCAAAAAGGAGAGTACGATTTTGATGCATTTGATTCGTGGCAAGAAAAAATGGGTATATCCGAGGATGTAGAAGAAAGTAAAGGTAGATTAAGACCAGCGGCATTACTTAGAAGAAAAGCAGCGATGGCTGGTAAAAGAGCTCAAATCGCAAGAAGAAGAGCAAGAACGATGAAAAGAAGAAAATCTCTTGTTAAACTAAAAAAGATTGCATATAAAAAAGCATACCTACAAGTATATGATGAATTTATGAAGGATTTATTTCCTGGTATGAAAAAAACTGATTTATCAATTCAACAAGCAAAGATAGTTCATAAGAATGTATTAAGAAAAAAGAAAAGAGTTCTTAAAAGAGCAAGATTTAGATTCTTACCAGCATTAAGAGATGCAGAAGCAGAAAAGTTCGGTAGTAAGAATGAATTAATGATTGGATATGCTGGACCTGAGGATATGAAAAGGTTCGAAAAGAGAAATAAAGAATATAGAAAAGATTCTGATTCTAATAAAGAATATCAATACGATATTGTAAAAGAAGTAAATGAATTCTTTTACATTGATTTTAAAAAGTATGTTTATAAAAACAGAAAACAAATCAATCAAAAGTTAAAAGGATTGTCTTACAGAAAAAAAGTAGAGTTCTTAGAGTTACTTTGGAAAAAACAAGTTGGTAAAGGATTCGGTAAAGATGCGGATGGTAGAGATATACATTATAAACTTAAACAAGATAAAGTAGTTAAAGAAGGATTAAAAGAATTAGGAATTAAAGATTTCAAATCCTTATTTAAAAAGATGCCTTCTGATTTACAAAAGAGAGTTTACAATCTTAAGAACTTTGGTCAAAGAGTAGATAAACATCCAGAGGGTAATGTACTTAAACACACAATCGTAGTTGTAAATCGTTCAATCAAAGAAGATGATATTGATATTGCAATTGCAGCAATGTTCCATGATATAGGAAAAGATGAAACTGCTGGTATTCATCCAAAGAAAGGACACATTACACACTTTGGACATGAGAAAGTATCTGCATCTTTAGTAAAGAAGTATAAAAAGTTTATAGAATCAGTTGGTGGTAATCCAGCAAATGTATTTTACATTGTTAAAAACCACATGAGATATAAACAACTATCTGTAATGACATCTAAAAAAGTAAATAAACTAAAATCATTCAGAGCATTTGATAAATTAGGTAAATTCTCTAAACACGATAGAAGTGGATTAGATGAACAATGTAAAAGATTACCAAACGAATCAGAACAAGATTATAGAAATAGATGTTTTGGTTATGACCCACTAACATCACCACCTGCAGGATTACAAAGGTTAGGTGAAAGTAAAAACCTTAAATTAAAAATACCAAATGATGTAATTAAAATACATAAAGCATTCAAAAAGAATGGTAAAAAACTTTATGTAGTTGGTGGAGCAATCAGAGATGCTATCTTAGGTAAATCACCTAAAGATTTTGATTTAGCAACTGATGCTAAACCAGAGGAAGTTGAAAAGATAGCAAAGGATAATGGTATATCATCTAAACCGATTGGAAAGGCATTTGGAGTTGTTTCACTTTTTATTAACAAAGTGGAATATGAAATAGCAACATTCAGAAAAGATATAGGAAAGGGAAGAAGACCTACATCAGTTGATTATACTGATATTCAAGGTGATGTTAAAAGAAGAGATTTAACTGTAAATGCATTGTTCTATGATATCGATAAAAAAGAGATTGTAGATTTAGTTGGTGGTATTGCTGATTTGAAAAAGAAAAATATCAGAACAGTTGGTAAAGCAAAAGAAAGATTTGATGAAGACCCATTAAGAAAACTAAGAGCATTAAGATTTTGGACAAGATTGGGTGGTACATTGGATAAAGAACTATTAGATGCCTTACAAAATGACCCATCAATAAAAGGAATTAGTGGTGAAAGAATTAAAGATGAGTTCTTAAAATCAATTAAATCATCAAAAAATACTAAAGAGTATATGGATATGTGTGATAAGATTGGATTTACATCTCAGATACTTCCAAGCCTAAAAATATCAAAACCATATCCTAAAACAAATGACCACATTTTATTCTTAGCATGGATACTTAGAAAGAACTCACCCATTGTATTAAGTAAGATTCTAAATAAGATAAAATATACAAATGATGAAAGGGATGAGATAGTTTATCTAAATACACTTCAAGATTTCAAACCTGAGAATATTATTGTGTATAAGAAAGGTCAATCTAAAGCAGATAATAATAGAATTATTTCTTTTGGTAAAATGATTGGAAAGGATATGAATAAGTTTGTTAAATACAAACCATCAGTAACCTATAAAGATGTACCAAAAGACTTAAAAGGTCCAGAAATTGGATTATGGATGAAAAATAAAGAAAAAGAGAACTTCTTAGGAGAAGGATTGATTACAGAAGGTGGTGCGTATGGACATATGTCTCACCCATTTGATACTGATATCAATTTAACCTTTGGACAACTTAAAGATATAGTAAATAGAGCACTTGAAGGTACACTTGAGTTCACAAGAGAGAAAACAGATGGTCAAGCACTAGCTATTTCATGGAGAGATGGTAGGTTAGTAGCAGCGAGAAACAAAGGACACCTAAAGAACAGAGGTGAGAACGCTTTAGACATCAAAGGAGTATCAGATAAGTTCCAAGGTAGGGGTGGATTGAGTGATGCATACAATTATGCTATGAAAGACCTATCAAATGCAATCAAATCACTTAACGATAAACAAAGAGATAAGATATTCAAACAAGGTGCGTGTTTTATGAACCTTGAGGTGATATACCCAACATCAGTTAATGTGATTCCGTATGGTCAGGCGTTACTTGTGTTCCATGGTACTATGGAATTCAATATGGAAGGTGTTGCAATTGGAGAGAATGGTGATGCGGCTAGAGTATTAGCTGGTATGATTAAACAAGTTAACAAAGATGTACAAGATAATTACACTATTCAAGGACCTCCTATCGTAAAATTACCAAAATCACAAGATTTATCTAAAAAACGTAGTAAATACTCATCAATGATATCTAAATTACAAAAAGAATTTAAATTAAAGGATACAGATGGTGTTGCAAACTATCACCAAGCATGGTGGGAACAATGGGTTGATAAGAATTCACCATCATCACTCGATAACAAAACCAAAATGGGGTTAGTTAAGAGATGGGCGTTCATGGATAAGGGATTTAGATTAGATAAAAAGAACATTACTGATGAAAAAACATTAGAATGGGCTAAGAAAACAGATAAAGATGACCAAAAGAAGATTGGTAAGAAGAACTTAATGAAGTTTGAACAGATATTCTTAGGTTTAGGTGCAGAAGTGTTAGAGTTTACCTCATCTGCATTAACAGTTAACGCTGATGGAGCAGTTCGTGATATGAAAAAACGAATTGATAAGACAATTAAAGATGTTAAGAAATCAGGTGACCCAAAAAAGATTGAAAAACTTAAATTAGAACTTGGTAGATTGAAATCTATTGGTGGTTCTAAGAAAATTGTACCAAATGAAGGTATCGTATTCTTGTATAAAGGAAATACTTTTAAACTTACAGGTACTTTCGCATCGGTAAACCAAATACTTGGTATTTTCTTCTAAAATTATCGGTTTCTTTAATTTTATATATTTATATACAACATTATAACCTAATATGTAACAATGGGTAAAGAATTCAAAAAGAAATATATGCATCCAACTCGTAGAAAGTTGGTAGATATGGTACAGAGTGGTCAGTATGATAAGAATACTACTATCGGATATGAGGGTAAGACCGAAACTCGTAAAGTTGGTGATAAGTGGGAAGATGAGCATCATAAATACGAAAAGAAAGATGGATTTATTGTAAAGACAGGAAAAAACTCTGAATCATTTCAAGAAGCTAGAAAATATTTAGAAGAAAAATCTAAATGTAAAATTTATCCGAACAAAACATATACAGCTAAAGATAAAAAATTGATTCAAAAGACTGGTTATTGCATGGATGCTTTGGTTGAAATTGAGCATGAAATAAAAACAGCTGGTATTTGGAAAGAGTATCAAGATTACAAGGTTTGGACACGAATGATTATATTTGGTAAAACAAAATTAGATTCATATAGACAATCTTTAAGTGAAGTTAAAGAAGAGTATGAAATGATTAATGACCAAGGAAAAATAACAGAAACTTGGAAATTACCTAAACCAATTGAAGAAGTTAAAGGAGAAATTCAAGAACTTATTGATTTTGGAGAAAACGAAATTAAAGAATTAGAAGAAAAAAGAATAGAGGTTTTTGATAAACTAAAAGAAGCTAAATTGGAACACTATTTATGAAAAAATATATAAAAGAAATAATAATAATTGCACTTGTAGTTATTGTCGCATTACAAAGAGGATGTGGTACTGATTATGGTGATAAAGAAATTGTAAAGGTAGATGGTAAAGATTACGAACTAATCAAACAAGAAACTGATACAATTTACATTGAAAAAGAAGTTAAAGTAACAAAGTATGTACCAAAGTACATTACAAAAGAAATAATAAAAGAAGTTGAAATACCAGCGAATGTAGATTCACTTGCTATCATCAAAGATTACTTCTCAAAGGTAACTGTAACTGATACTCTAAGCCTTGATTATGATTTTCCAAAAGAAGTCACAGATTCTTTAGGAAATAAACCAGCAAGTAGTTTAGGATATGGTATTCTTACTGATGTTATCTCACAAAACAGAATCGAATCAAGAGAAATTGATTGGTTCTTCAAAATTCCAACAGTTTACAATACTACAATTGTAAAAGAACTTCCTAAATTAGAATTCTATTATGGATTTGGATTGGGAATGGACCAAACAAATGGATTAGGTAACTTTACTGGTAATGTTTTAGTAAAAACTAAAAAGATGAACATCTATGGTTTAAATATTGGAATGTCAAACCAACTTGGTCAATACAAACCATTTGTTGGGGGTTCTATGTATTGGAAAATAGGAAAAAAATAAATGGCTAAGCAAAGCTTAAAGGATATAATTAAACTTGAGTATCAGAAATGTGCTGGAGACCCTATATACTTCATGAAGAAGTACTGTATGATACAACATCCAGTTAGGGGAAAAATTCCTTTTCATTTGTTTCCGTTTCAAGAAAAAACTTTAGACCAATTCACAGAACATAGATATAATGTGATTCTTAAATCTCGACAAACAGGTATTTCAACCTTAACGGCGGGATTTTCTCTTTGGAAAATGTTATTCAATCAAGATTTTAATGTATTAGTAATTGCAACTAAACAAGAAGTTGCTAAGAACCTTGTAACGAAGGTTCGTGTAATGAATCAATACTTACCATCGTGGTTAAAACAAACAACAGTAGAGGATAACAAACTATCTTTAAGATACTCGAATGGTTCTCAGATAAAAGCAACATCAGCTGCTGGAGATGCTGGTCGTTCTGAAGCACTATCCCTTTTAGTATTTGATGAGGCAGCGTTTATTGATAAGATTGAAGATATTTGGGTATCAGCACAATCTACCTTATCAACTGGTGGTAATGCAATTATCCTTTCTACTCCAAATGGTGTAGGAAACTTCTTTCACAAAACATGGGTAGGTGCAGAAGATGGTACAAATACCTTTAATACAATCAGATTACATTGGAGTGTTCATCCAGAAAGAGACCAATCTTGGAGAGATGAACAAGAGGTACTATTAGGACCAAAAGGAGCAGCACAAGAATGTGATTGTGATTTCGTTTCTTCTGGTGATACTGTAATAGACCCTCAACTTTTAATGTTTTATAAAGAATCATATGTACAAGAACCAGTAGAAAAGACTGGGTTCGATGGAAACCTTTGGAAGTGGGAATATCCAAACTATCAGAAATCTTACATGGTAGTTGCCGATGTTGCTCGTGGTGATTCTGCCGATTTCTCGGCTTGCCATGTTATTGATATAGAAGAATCATCTCAAGTTGCAGAATATAAAGGTAAATTAGATACCAAAGATTTTGGAAACTTCTTAGTTTCACTTTCAACTGATTATAACAACGCATTACTCGTAATTGAGAACGCAAACATTGGTTGGGCAGTAATTCAACAAGTAATTGATAGAGGATATGGAAATCTTTTCTATATGAGTAAAGATTTAAAGTATGTAGATGTAGAAAATCAATTAAATAACAAATATAATAGAGAAGAAAGAAATATGACAGCAGGTTTCTCTACAACTTCTAAAACAAGACCTCTAATCATATCTAAGTTAGAACAATATGTTAGAGAAAAGGATATTACTATTCGTTCATCAAGAACAATAGATGAATTATTTACATTTATATGGAACGGCAATCGTGCGGAAGCAATGAGAGGTTATAATGATGATTTAACAATGTCATTAGCAATATCATTGTGGGTAAGAGATACTGCTTTAAGGTTAAGACAAGAAGGAATTGATTTAACTAAACAGGCATTGGGTGGAATTGGTGCACATCAATTAGATGTTAGTGGAATGGGATTTGGAGGAAACTCATCAATGGATGAAAATCCTTGGAAAATGAGAGTTGGAGATTCAAATGAGGATTTAACTTGGTTAATTAAATAATCTTATATTTATATATTAGGAGAAACAAAATTATGATATCACTACAAGAATTACTTAAAGAAGATTCACATACAGAAGAATATAATGTAGAAAATTATCACGATATAAAAGAATTCTGTGAGTTTATGAAAGAATACAAAGCAGATATAAATGAAGCTGAGTATCAAGGTAGGACGGTAAAATTGGGTAAACCAATGCAAGGTGATACCAAGAAATTCAAAGTATATGTTAAAAACCCTAAAGGAAATGTTGTCAAAGTAAACTTCGGACATGGAGGAAGTTCCGCAAAGAAATCAGGAGAAAAAACAATGTCTATTCGAAAGAATAATCCAGATGCAAGAAAAGCATTTAGAGCAAGACACAACTGTGATTCACCAGGTCCAAGACACAAAGCAAGATATTGGTCTTGTAGAAAATGGTAATAAATTAATTAATAAAGGTTATAACATAAATTAGGAAAACATGGCAGATACTTCATTTTTTGGGAGGTTAACAAAACTCTTTAGAGCACAAGCAGTAGTTACTATCGATAAAGATGGTAAACGAAAAGTGTTTGATGGTGATGAACGTCAACAAACAAACTTATCTTCTTTAAGAGATAGATACACAAAATTACAGAAATCTTTTTTTGAACAAGCGGGTGGTGCACAATCAATGGCATACCAACAAGTTCGTAGAGAGGTATTCAGAGACTTCGATGCAATGGATAACGACCCTATCCTTGCTTCAGCATTAGATATATACGCAGATGAATCAACACTAAAAAATGAATTTGGTGATACACTTATGATTCAATCTGATAATCAAAAAGTACAAGACTTACTACAAAACTTATTCTATGATGTAATGAACGTAGAGTTTAATCTATGGCCATGGGTAAGAAATATGTGTAAGTATGGTGATTTTTTCTTAGGATTAGAAGTAGCAGAGGGTAAAGGTATTGTTAATGTAACTCCTCACTCTGTTTACAATACAGAAAGATTAGAAAGAACAGACCCATCGAATCCAAATTCAGTAAAGTTTAAAATTACTGAGGACCCGAATGGAAAAGAAGAATATGAAAACTTTGAAATTGCTCATTTTAGGTTGTTAGCAGATACTAACTGGTTACCATATGGTAAATCTATGATTGAGAATGGAAGAAGATTGTGGAAACAATTATCTCTAATGGAAGATGCTATGTTAATCCATAGAATCATGAGAGCACCTGAAAAAAGAGTTTTCAAAATTGATATTGGTAATATCCCACCAACAGAAGTGGATAACTATATGCAAAGAATCATCAACAAGATGAAGAAGGTTCCTTTTATTGATAGAAATACTGGTGATTACAACTTAAAGTATAATATGCAAAACCTAACTGAAGATTTTTATCTTCCAGTTCGTGGTAGTGATAGTGGAACCAACATTGATAACCTTTCAGGTTTAGAATATGCAACTATTGATGATATTGATTACTTAAAGAATAAATTATTCGCAGCATTAAAGATTCCAAGAGCATATTTAGGATATGAAGAAAATGTAAATGGTAAAGCAACATTAGCAGCTGAAGATGTAAGATTTGCAAGAACTATTGAAAGAATCCAAAGAACAGTTGTATCAGAATTATCTAAAATTGCTATCGTACATTTATACTCACAAGGAATTCAAGATTCTGAAATGACTAACTTTGAATTAAAGTTGGTAAATCCATCTACAATTTACGAACAAGAAAAAGTAAATCTGTGGAGTGAAAAAATCAGATTAGCTCAAGATATTCAAGGTCTTAATATGTTATCTAAAGATTGGGTATATGAAAACATCTTCAAATTAAGTGGTGGTGAACAAGATGAACAACGAGTAATGATGTTAGATGATTTAAAAGATAGATTCAGATTCCGTTCTATTGAAGATGAAGGTAATGACCCTGCAATGGAAGATGAAGAACCAGATGATATCGAAGAACAAATAGAAAATATCAAACAGGAAATTAAAGATAAAGGTGGTAGACCAAGAGAAGGTAATACTTATAAAAAAGATAAACATCCATTAGGTAGAGACCCTTTAGGTGATAAAGAGAGAACAAAAAAACGTTCTCGGACTTCCGAAGATAAAGCGTTGAAAGTTATCAACGGTATTGCAGCAAAACGTAAATATTTACACGAAATGAAAGATATGTTAGATGAATCTAATATAATCGATGAATCGTAAAAATGGGTTATCTTTTATAAATTTATATTTATAATAGAGTAATTTTATATATTTGTAATTGGAAATTGTAAAAATGAAAAAAATAAGACATTCAAAATTTAAAAATACGGGTTTTCTATTCGAAATATTAACTCGTCAAATAACACTTGAAGTATTGAATGGCGGTGAAGAAAAAGCTAAAAGAATTGTAAAAGAATTTTTTAGTGGAAAAACTGAACTTGCTAAAGAACTTCGATTGATTAATTTATTAATAAATGAGAAATATAGTACAGAATCAAAAGCTGAAAAGTTTATTGATGTTGTGTTAGAAGCTCATACTAAAATTGATTATAGTAGACTAAAACGAGAAAAATTTAATTTAGTTAAATCTATTAAAGAAAACTTCGAGATTAACAATCTATTAGCTTCACCTGTAACTAATTACAAAATACTAGCATCAGTACATAAACTTTTTGAGGGTAAAAAGAATGATATCCTTCAAGTAAAAGATGTATTTGATTCCAAACAAACAATCATTGAGCATATTTCCAATGCAACTCCTTCTTTAAAAAAGAAAGAAGAAAAATTAGTTGAAGATTACCAAAAACAAGAAAAAGATTTAAGATTACTTACTTACAAAATTCTTTTGGAAACCTTTAACAAAAAATATACTAACTTAAACGATTCACAAAAAGGATTATTAAGAGAATATATTAATAATATTACTAATACATCTAAATTTGGTGACTATTTTTCTAAAGAACTTGTAAACACAATTACAGAATTGCATGGTTTACATAAAAATATGAAGGATAAGATTACAAAAATAAAGTTGAAAGAAACAATAAATGTTTTGAAAAAGCAAAAAATCGGTAAGAAAATTAACGATACACAAGTTTCAGCTTTAATGATGTCTTATGAGTTGATTAAGGAGATAAAAAATGTCAATGGAAAAAAATCTTAATAACTTTATTGAAGAACTAATTCAAGAAATTGAAAATGAATTAGATGAGGCAACTACATCCGCTAGTGTAGCTGGGTATAATGTACCTGGTGCATTTTCTGATGGTGGTGCTAAAGATAAGAAACGTAAGAAAAAGATTTCAACTCAATTTGGTATGAAGATAGTTGGAAAGATAGATGAAGAACTAAATGAAGCTAAATCTAAAAGACCAGTAAATCGTTGGTTAGAATTAAAAAACGATGAAACAATGCATCCTCATAAGAAGATGGCAATGGGTCTAAAAGAATTAAAATATCAGTTAAGAGAAACTGAAAAGTTTTTTAATTGGTACAACAAAATTAAAACAATGAATGAGTTAGATTCCAATCAGTATTGGAAAAGAACAAATAAACATATTTATAAGATAAAGGAAAGACTTATTAATATAGCAAAAACAATACAGGAAATCGAAAAATGAAAATATCAAGAAATAAATTAAAAGAAATCGTTAGAGAAGCTATGATTGAAGAAAGTGAATATCAAGAATTCTTCAAAAAAGCTTTAGAAAAAGCTGGTAAATCAATCCCATCTATGTCTGATGAAGAAAAAAAAGCATTCTTTAATAATATAGAAAAAACTTGGAAAGGTAGAGGAGCAAAAAAAGAATCAGTAGAAGAAGCTCAATCACCTGCACAGAAAGCAGCATTTCAAAAAATGTTAGATAAGAAAAAAGGTAAAGATGATGATAAGAAAGAAGAAGTTAAAGAAACTGTAACTGAGGGTAAATTCAAAAAAGAAGAAAAATCATTAAAAAACCTTCAAAATACACTAAAAATAGATTTCTCAGAAGCTATGGAATCTTTACAAGATGATGGTGTTCTTGAAGCAATGGACCATTTGGAAAATGCTATTTCAAGAATTAAAGATGTAAATAAAATATTAAAAAGAAAGTCATAATGACTAAAAAAGAATTGTATAATATCATTGATGAGGAAATCCAAAATGTAAAAATGGATAAAATCAACGAAGAAATTACAGAGTCAGATGAAAGATTGATTCGTAATTTAATTCGACAAGAGGTATCAGCAATCTTTTTTGATTTATTCAAACGAAGAAAAACTTGGGGAGCATAATGAATAAACTACTAATAGAGACAAGATTGTTCGAAGGTAAAGTAAAAGAAGATGATAGCGGAAGAACTATCGTTAAAGGTATTTTACAGAGAGCAGGTGCAGAAAATCAGAATGGTAGAATATATCCAATGGAAATTCTACAAAGAGAAGCTAAGAAATATGAAACTCTTATAAAAGAGAGACGTGCTCTTGGTGAATTAGACCATCCAGACTCTTCTGTAATCAATCTAAAGAACGTATCTCATAACGTAAGAGAGATTCATTGGGATAATGATGATTTAGTAGGAACAGTTGAGATACTACCAACTCCAAGTGGTAACATCTTAAAAGAACTACTTAAAGCAGGAATCCTTTTAGGTATATCATCAAGAGGTATGGGTTCAGTAGAACCTCTATCAGGTGGTAAAGTACAAGTAGGTGAAGATTTTGAACTAATAGGTTGGGACTTTGTTTCCAATCCATCTACACATGGAGCATTTATGACTCCAATGAATGAATCTGTAAACAAACAAATTCAAGAACAAGGTGAAGTTTGTAACGAGTGGTGTAAATCACAAGATATGATGAGAGAAATTATAACAGAATTAAATTAAATTATGGCATTTGATATAAAAAAATATTTATCTAATAACGATATCACTTTAGGAACTGTAACAAGAAATGTAGCATCAGTTCCATTCAAAGGTGGACATAATGATATTAGAAAAACTGGTTATGATGTTAAGATTACTGAAGATGGTAAACTTGATTTATATACATTGAAAAAAGAAACTAAAAAATTATAGGAGAAACTATGGCACTAAAAACACAATATGATGCGGCACAATCCCCACATAAATCAGAATTAAAAAACAATATAGATGGAAATGTATATACGGCACCAATAATTGCTAAATTATCATCTGATAGTGTAGGTGGTTCTAAGCAAAGCACAACTGGAAATGTTAACGATACTGCTTTAGAATTAAAAACAGAACCCGCAGGTTCAGGTTTAAAAGGATAATACTATGATTAGTTTAAAGAATTTACTTAAGGAAGAATCATTTACTGCAATCAATAAAGATAGCGGTGAAGTTGCTGTATTCAAAACCAAGGATGCAAGAGATTCTGCAATTAAATCGGGTACTCATGATAAACAAGATAGCAAGTCGGCGAAGGGGGGTGATTCTCCTACCGACAAGAAAGACGTTCCTAAAGTAAACATCTTTAACAAAGATAAAGAAGAACCTAAGAAGGATGATAAACCAAAAGATTCTGCTAATAGTAGACCAGGTAATCCTGAAGTAAACAAAGTTGTTCGTAAGAAAGCAGCTAGTTTAGGAATTACTCCACAGAAGTTAGGTAAAGAAGAATACGAAAGTAGAATAAGTAAAGCAGCTGTTGAAGCTCTAACTGATGCAAACTTTCATTCTGAAGCAAGAAAACTAATCGCAGTATTAGAAGATAAACCAGAGTGGGCGAATGACCCAAGAAAAGACCCTAAGATGCCAGATATCATGTCACCTGAATATGAAAAGTGGCAAAAAACAAGTGTATATTCTTCTACATTCTATGATTCTGCTGAAGGTACTGATGAATTAGCACACGCTGCAACTGGTGAATCTGGTTGGGATGGTGTTTCTGCATTAGATGCACTTGCATTTGATTTGAAAATGAATGGTAGTAAAAACTTAGCAGCTAAGATACAAGGAATCATTGATGATACAAACGAATCAACAACCTCTATGGCAGATATGATACCCGAATCAGTTGTAATCAACGAAGGAACTCGTTCTCAAGTTGGTGTGATTGGTAGAAATGGTAAGATTGTTTCTGCATATGTTCACTACGATGGATATCCATCTAATATGAAACCGGGTCTTAAAAAACACATGAAGAACGAAAAAGATGTTCTTAAGTTAATTAAGATGGGTGGAGCAAGAGGAATCTTCGATGATAAAGAAATTGAATATTACAAAGGTGGAAAACCAACTAAAGGTGATATGAAAGATTTTGGTGGATATGTAGATGCAGCAGATAGAAGTGGTATGGCAGAATTTGTATATTTGTATAACATCAAAGATAAGAAATGGTATTTCGCCGATGTTTATGGTGATAAAAAATTAAAAAAATTATTCTAAGAGGAATATAAAATGAAACTAAAAGATATACTTAATGAATCGATTATAAATGAAGGTTTCATGCCTATTATTTCACAACCCAAAATAAAGTTGAAAGGTAAAGATGGTAAATCGGAAACCTTACAATGGAAAGTAAGTGTTAGTTCACAAGCAAGCTATGGTGATTTATATATAAACTTTGAACCTAAAGGAATAAAGACGTTACGATTAGCTTTAGAAATGGAACAAGTAGATGAAGGTGATTACTTAACTTCTGGTAAGGAAAAGAGAGTTTTACATGAACAATTAGCAAAGTGGACTCAAAGTAAATTAGGATATCCTGCAAAACCATTATCAGGTGTCTTTAAAGCAAAATTTATGGTTGAAGTTAGTTTAGATAAACTAATTAAAAAACTTAAATAAGGAGAACAAAATGAAATTAACCCAACTACTTAAAGAAAACGAAGAAAGACCTCTTTCTAATGAAGTAAAAAAACACTTCTTAGAAATTGTTTCTACTTACAACAAATACCAAGAATCTATGGATAGAAAATCAGATATCGTAAAGGTAGCTGAAACACTTGGTGGTATAACAGAAGCAGCTAGAACACTTGCTATCAGAGAAGGTGATGATTGGTTCGATAAACACACAGTTAAAAGAAACATGAGTGAATTGGATAAGTTGGGTAAACAATTCGATAAAGTTGCTCTTGAAGCTAAATCACTTGACCAAAGAATGGGTGGATTATATGAAGATATGGGACACATACTTTCAAGATATTACAAGATTGGTGAAATCACAGAGGACCAGATGAAAGATAGATTAGGTATAAAAGAATCTAAATCAGATTGTGGATGTGGATGTGGTGGAGTAACCGAAGGTGGTTGTGGTGATAAATCAGTAAACGAACAAGCAGTAACAATCTCTAAAAGAACTGAGAGTGGTAACATTGTAACTCGTATCAAAGAAGAAAACGAATTAAACGAACAAGAAAGAGCTCTTTACGAATTCGGACAAAAGGTTGAAACTCTAATGGAGAAAAATTGTCCTACTGATGCTGGTAAATGGTCTGCATCTAAAGCAGCAGCAAAAAAGAAATTTGATGTTTATCCTTCTGCCTACGCTAATGGTTGGGCAGCTAAGAACTACAAGGGTAAAGGTGGAACTTGGAAAAAGTGTTAGGAAAAAATATGGAATTTGTATCATTTATAGACACTCGTAAAGGTAAGAAATTACTTAAAGTATTTAAATCACAAAGAGCAGCAAATATGTTCTTAAAAAAGAATACTGATAAAATCTTATCTAAAAGAGATATAGAATCTGTTGGTACCATGTCTAAAAAAGAATGGGATACTAAAGAAGCAAAATACGCTATTGAAGGATTCTCATCAGATGCTCAAAGAAAAGCAGCATTCGCAAATGGATACGAAGAAAAAGATAAGAAGAACGAAGGTAAGAAAAGATTTAAAAGACAAGATGGCATTGGTAAAGCAAAATACACAATATCTTACCACGATGGAAAAAAGAAACACAAAGATGGTAGTGATTTCTTTGATATAAAAATCTTCAAGAACAAAAAAGATTTAAGTGATTTCGTTGGAACACTTGCAAAACAAGGATACAAACTAACAAGAGAATCAGTAAACGAAGGAATATCTGTATCTGATGAAAGACACTTTGGTAAAAAAGGTATAATCATTATGATTGATGATAATGGTAAAAAAGTATCTGCAATCTTCAAAGATAAAAAGAATGCTGATAAGTTCAATAGAAACAAACCATCAGATATCAAAAAACTTTTACAATTAGCAAAGAAAACTAAATATCCAAAAGCAATCGATGAATCAGTAAACGAAAACAAATATCGAATGATGAAGCGAAGCTCCGCTACAAAAATGTTAAATAAAAAATTAACTATCAAGCAAATTGGAAGTAGAGAAAGATTCAAAGATACTAAATCTGGAAAACCAGTTAAATTAAATGGATTTGCATTTCATATACCAGGAAAAGGATACATTGGGATGAAAGATGGAAAAGGAATGCCGTATATTCCATTTGGTGGAAAGAAAGCATTACAACAGATATTAGATGATGGTGGATTCTTAGATTACAAAAAAAACACACTAATTAATCCAATCGATGAATCAGTAAATGAAGCTGGTAAGTTAGCAATGGGTATTGCAGCACTAACTGGTACTCGTGGTTCAGCAGTACAAGATTTTATTGATAAGAATAGAATAAACGATAAGAAATTATTCAAAGCTCTTAAGAAAGCAAACCTACAAGGTAGAATCAACTTCGCATCGGCATTAGCTGGTAGACCAGGTAATCCAAATGAAAAACTTACAATCAAACTTTTTGGTGAAAGTAAAAAAGAAGTGATTGCTTTTAGAAAGAAAGCAAAATCCGAAACAGCATTCTACGATATACTTGATAAGATTGAAAGAAAGTATGGTAGAGGAGTATTTGAAAAATGGTTAGATAAATCTCTTAAGGATTTGAAATTAAACCCTAAGAAATACAAAACCTCAGCTGATAAACAAGAAGCACTATATCAAGCAAAACTCTAATATGAAACTCCAAAATATCATAGACGAGATATTTGAAGAAACCACAAATGAAGATTTGAGAAACTGGTTTAAATCCAAGTGGGTTAACATCGGTAAAAAAGATAAAAGTGGTAAACATCCCCCATGTGGTACAAGTGGTAAGAAAAAAGGATATGCTAAATGTGTTCCTGCTTCTAAAGCCAAATCTATGAGTAAGAAAGAAAAAGAATCTGCAACTCGTAGAAAAAGAGCAGCACAAAATAAATCAAATAGAGGTGGTTCTCAATCAGCAGGACAAGGTAAGAAACCTATAAACGTATCAACCCATACTAAGGGAAGAAAATCAGGAACTGGTAAAGGTTCTTAAAATTTTAAGTATATATACTTATATAAAACAATGTTACATTTAAATAAAGGAGAATGAGTAAAAAGAAATCAATAGTAGGTGTTAAAGTTATCAAAGGAGATATTAATAGAGCACTAAAAAAGTTAAAAAGAAAAGTTAACGATAGTGCACATCTTTTAGAACTTAGAGAAAGAAGATACTACACAAAACCCACAACAGTTCGTAGAAAACAAAAACAACAAGCTATTAGAGAACAGCAGAAAGAAACTATACTTGGTAAAATTGATGATGGGGATACTACTCTTAGATTTTACACTAAAAAGAAAAAAACAACTCCAAATAAGCAAAATAATACAAAAAATAAAGAAAATTCACAGAAATCCATAGAAAACAATGGGTTAAAAATGAATAAGTAATATTTATATACAAAATAACCCACCTATTGTGGGTTTAATCATTGGTTCATGAATACCCACTAATATATGTAGGGTGACCGAAAAAACCAATTAGTTTAACACACACATTGAAAATCCCTTAATATTTTCACGATAATAATAACGAAAGGTAAATTATGGCAAACTCAAATTTGTTAAAAGAAGCCATCGCTGATGCTAAAGCTGTAAGAGAAACTGCTATTGCTAACGCTAAGATTGCTCTTGAAGAAGCATTTACTCCACGTCTACAATCTATACTATCTCAAAAACTCCAAGCAGAAATGGAAGGAGAAGATGAGGAAACTATGGATGAGGAAAACGTAGTAGAAGCAACTGAAGAAGTAAACGAAGAAGAAGCAGTAGAAGAATCTACTGAAGTTGAAGCAGTATCTGAAGAAACTGTAACTGAAGAAGAAGATAAAGAAGAAGTTGAAGAATCAACTGAAACTGTATCTGAAGAATCAGAAGTAGTATCTGAAGAAGAAGTTAAAGAAGTTGATGAAGCATTATCAATGACTGTAACTGAAACTGAAGAAGAATCCGATGAGGATGAAGTATCTGAAGTAAGCGAAGAGGCTGAAGAAGAAAAAGAAGAGGAAGTAGAAGAAACTATGGAATCTGAAGAATCAGACGAAGATGAACTTGATTTGGAATCTATCATTAAAGAACTTGAAGAAGAACTTGATGATGAAGAGGAAGAAGAAGTATCTGATATCGCATCTGATGAAATCGAATCACACGAAGAGGAAATGCATTCTGAAGAAGAAGCTGAAGAAGAAGTAGAAGAAACTATGGAATCTGAAGAAGAAATGGAAGAAGGTGAAGAATCTGAAGAAGAAGATTTAGACGAAGAAATCGACCTTAACGAAATCCTAAGAGAAATGGGATACGGTGAAGAGGAAGAAGAAATTGAAGAATCTGAAGAAGTTTCTGAAGAAGTTGTAGAAGAAACTAATGAACTTGAAGAAGTAAAATCAGAGCTTACAGAAGCAATGGATACTATCAAGGAACTTAAATCTACAATTAATGAAGTTAACTTGCTTAACGCAAAACTTCTTTACACAAACAAGCTGTTTAGAGCTTATGACTTAAACAATGACCAAAAAATGAAAGTTGTTGAGACATTAGACAGAACAGGTAACGTAAGGGAAGTTAAACTTGTATTTAGCACATTAGCTGAATCATTTAAGTTTAATGGAACTGCAAAAAAAGTGAAAGCAAGTAAAATCAACGAATCATTCGCATCTAAGTCAGTTGCAAGTACTGCTCCCTCTAAGGAAGTAATTACTGAATCAACTAATTCAATTGCTGAAAGATTTAAGAAACTTGCAAATATTAAATAAATTAACAAAAATTTAAGGAGATAAAAAAATGGCAAATTTTGATTTATCTAAACTTACAGAAGGAAAGAACCCACAATCAGTAATGCTAGCAGAAACTAGAGAACTGAAAGGTAAATGGGAACAAACTGGACTTCTTGAAGGTTTAGGAGAAAGAGAACAATCACAGATTTCTGTATTGTTAGAAAACCAAGCAAAACAATTGCTTGATGAAGCTACTGCTACCGGTACAGGTGGTGGAAACGAAGAGTGGAGTGGAGTAGCTCTACCATTAGTAAGACGTATCTTTGGTGAAATTGCATCAAAAGAATTCGTTAGTGTTCAACCAATGAACCTTCCTTCAGGTCTAATCTTTTATTTAGACTTTAAGTATGGTACGGCTCAAGCAGGAAACCCTGGCTTCAACGGAAAATCACTTTTTGGTGGTACTGGTGCAGACTTAGGTTCAACTGATTCAGCAGTAAATGGTTTATACGGTGAAGGTAGATTTGGATATACTGTAAACAATGTATCTGATGAAGCTACAACTGGTGAACAAACTTTTGCAACTGCATCATGGCAAGAAGTAGGATTTGATTCAAGTCTTTCAGCTTCTATCGCTGCAGGTGAAATCGCTAAGATTTCTGTTGCAACAAGTGTATTAACTAGACCTGATTTAGATGGTGTAAGAAGCTTCTACGTTTCTTCATCTGATTTCGCAGGTGCTGATACATTCTATCCAGCACATTCTAAAGTGAATGGTTCAAACTTTGAATTCTTCGCTAAAGTAACTGATATTACTGCAGGTGTAGGTGATGGATTAACAATTAAATTTTCAGAAGCACCAACAGCTGCAGAAAGAGGAGACTTCGAAGATAGCGCTCCATCTGAACCTGCAACTGATATAGGTATTCCTGAAGTTGACCTTGAGTTGAAGTCTGAAGCAATTGTTGCTAAGACAAGAAAACTAAAGGCTGTGTGGACTCCTGAGTTAGCACAAGATTTAAATGCATACCACAGTATTGATGCTGAAGCTGAATTAACTTCAATGTTATCAGAGTACATCTCATTAGAGATTGACCTTGAAATCCTTGATATGTTAAAAGCTAACGCATTAACAACTGAGTACTGGTCTGTATCATTAGGTGAAGAGTACAACTCTGCAACTGGTCAATGGCTAGCAGGTAGTAACTCTGCTGCTTATACTAAGAACTCTTGGTTCCAAACTCTTGGTGCGAAACTTAATAAAGTTTCTAACAAGATTCACCAATTGACACTTAGAGGTGGAGCAAACTTCGTTGTTGCTTCTCCAGATGTTTGTACTATTTTAGAATCTATTCCAGGATTTGCAGTTTCAGCTGATAAAGATGCTTCATCTTTCGCTGCAGGTGTAACTACTGTTGGTTCTTTATCAAACAGATATACTGTGTACAAAAACCCTTATATGACTTCTAACGAAATCTTATTAGGATTTAAAGGTTCAAACTTCCTAGAAACAGGAGCAGTTTACGCACCTTATGTACCATTAATCATGACACCTCTTGTATATGACCCAACTAACTTTACACCAAGAAGAGGTGTAATGACTAGATACGCTAAGAAAATGGTTCGTCCAGAATTCTATGGTAAAATCTATGTTAAAGATTTAGCTAACGTATAATCGTTAATTAAAACTTAGTAGTAAGTCATTACAATTGTGATGATAAAATTAAGAGGGCTTCGGCCCTCTTTTTTTGTTTTATACTTTCCTTTTTAAATACTTTATATTTATAGTAGTATAATTATATAAGTTAAGGAGAGTAATATATGTCTCAAGCAAGAATTTGGACAGGAACATCAACATTTACTTCGGGTTCATCAACACCCTTTGGAATTTATGATATAGATTCATTATTTCAATCAGATGCACCAAAGGTTGCATCGTGGTGTGCTAAAAGGTTAGGATATCCTATAATTGATGTTGAATTAGAAGGTGAGAACTTCTTCGCAGTATTCGAAGAAGCAGTATCAGAATATTCATCACAAGTAAACCAATTTAATATAAGAAATAATTTAGGTTCTTTAGAAGGGCAACCAACTGGTGCTAATTACACCGGTCAATCGGTATTGGGTTCTGAATTAAACAATGTAGTAACAATAGGAGAGACTTATGGTAACTTTGCTAATGTTGGTGGTAGAGCTGATGTAAAGAAAAACTACATAACAGTAGGAACTGGTTCACAAGAGTATGATTTACAATCACTTTTCGCTGATGTAAGTGAAAGTGGTGAAAGAATCGATGTAACTAAAGTATATTATGAATCAACTCCCGCAATTAACAGATTCTTTGACCCTTACTCAGTAAGTGGACAAGGAACTCTTAACTTAGTTGATGAATTTGGATTTGGTTCATTCTCACCAGCGGCACAATTTGTAATGATGCCAATATATGAGGATATGTTAAGAATTCAACAGATTGAATTCAACGACCAATTCAGAAAATCAGCACATTCATTTAATATTGTAAATAATAAAATAACCATTTTACCAAAACCAACTTCAACTTACAATCTTTGGTTTGAATATCAAGTTGTAAAGGATAGAAGAGAAGCTGCAACCATTATTACTCCAAACGTAGTATCAGATTACTCAAACGTAGGATATAACTTTGCAGAATATACTAAAATTAATGATGTTGGTAAACAATGGATTAGAAAATATACACTTGCTCTGGCAAAAGAAATGTTAGGAGCAATCAGAGAAAAATATAATACAGTACCAATACCTGGTTCTGAAGTTTCTTTAGATGGTGCAGCACTTAGAGCTGAAGCACAAACAGAAAAAGATAATCTTATAGAACAATTAAGAGAAAATCTTAATGAAGTGAGTAAAAAAGTAAGAATGGAGAACGAAGCTGCAATGGTTGACCAACAACAACAGATTGCACAGAAAGTTCCCCTAAACATTTATGTAGGATAACGTTATGCCAAAGTTTTTTAACTCAAAGGATTTGGATTTCATAAAAACTATCTCAGAAGAGGTGGTTGATTATGTTGTAGAACAAGCAGTAACCTTGTTTAAGGTATCTGTGGGTGAAACCAAAACGAATTTATATGGTGAATCTCTTGGTAAAGTATGGAGAGCACCTTCTACAATGATGGCAATTGTAGATAGAGAGCCAATTAATGTTAATTATGAAGGATTTGGTGCAGATAAACAAGGTACAGTTGAATTTAGATTCAACAGACAGAGAATTAGAGAAACTTCTTACGCAGTACCAAAGGTTAGAGATATAAATGGTACATTAGTACCAACTGAAGCAATACAAAACCTTACAGCAGGCTACCCTCAGATTGGTGATGTAATTTTATATGATACCATCTACTATGAAGTAGATAATGTAAGAGAACCGCAATGGATTGGTGGTTCACCAGAAATATTCGATAAAAACTCAAGTACATTTGAAAGTACTAACAATACATTAATTGCAGCTTGTCATATGGTAAGAAAATCACAAGTACAAATAGATGATAGGACAATATAATGGCAGTAGACCCACTAAAAAATGTTAATTTTAACAGAGCAACACAGATAAAACGAGAAGGAAACGAACTCGGTAAAGGTGTTAGACTCTATGATGTTGATTTGGCAATTGCTGAGCACATGATAGATACGGTTGTCCCATCTGTTGAAGCATTTAATGAAAAAATCAAAGTACCAGTAATGTATGGTAATCCAGAACGATGGACTTCTGTACAAAAGAATGGATATCTAAGAGATAAAAATGGAATGTTACAAATTCCGTTGATTATGTTTAAAAGAAACTCAATTGCAAGAGATGATACTATGGCATCTTCAATGAATCGTCATGTATCATATCCAACTGTTACTAAATTTTCAAAAAAACACAAATACGATAGATTTTCTGCAATGACTGGTACAACAAGACCTGTTCAAAAGTATGATATCGTAATGCCTGATTATGTTACTATCTCATATGAGGTAATGATATGGACTGATTTTACAGAACATATGAATAAGATAGTAGAAGCGTTCCAATACGCAACAGATGAGTATTGGGGAGATAAGGGTGGATTCAAATTTAGAGTTCGTATAGATAACTTCGATAATACAACAGAAGTTGGAGAAGGTTCTCAAAGAATTGTAAGAACAAACTTTACAATGTCTGTGAATGCTTATTTACTACCAGAAAAATTTGATAATGAACCAACTCATAAGAAATCCTTATCACCAAAAAAAGTGGTTTGGGGATTAGAGTGGGATTTAACGGGTGGAACTGGTGCAAGTACTAATTCACAAGTAGAACAAAAGATGTATAACGAATATTCAGATATAATAGATTTTATGTCAGTTCGTGGTTCTAAAGAAACAACATTTATTGATGCTGATTCAATAAAACTTACAAATGTTGAGCTACCTAAAATACCAGTTCAATTATTAGATTCATTTAATGAATCAGATAGGTTTAGAGTATATATAAATGGTGTTTATATAAAACCAACAAAATATTCATATACTGGTTCTTATACAAATAACGAAATTGAATTTAATTTTGATACTGGCTCTGCTATAACTGAAACTACATTAGGATATGAACTATCTGCTTCAGATGAAATAGGTATAACTGGAAAGTTTATTGAATTATGATAAAAGATTTACAAAAATTATTAAAACAGGTCCATGACCCTAATGAATATCAATTAATATCTCATGATTTACATCACCCACTATATTGGGTATTTAAAATAGAAAATGCTAAATTAAAAGATTTAGATTTAAAAATTCGTGGGTTTCGTAAGGAACACGCACGTTTTGATATATTTATAAATGGTCAGTATATTTTAGAAAAGGATTATATTTTTGAACAAGGTGGTAAGGATTTCTTAATACATTTTATTAAGACACACTTTCCATACAATCTTTCGGATTCTGATGAAATAAAATTAGAAGGAGATGTTGAAACAACATGAGTAAGAAAAAGCCAAATATAATAACTCCATTCAACGATAGGCAACGAATTAAAGATTTGGTCAATGAAGTAATAGATGATACGTTCATCTCTACTCACACACCCAATATAGTTACATTAAATACGTTTATCTCATTAACATTAACAAATAAAAAGTTTGTTTTTCAGGATGTGGCGGTAGATGGTTTGGAAGATTATGTGGATGTTTATCTTTTAGGATTAAAACAAAAAGATGATTCATATGGAGTTACAGATGATGGTAGTAATTTAATAATTTCTTTTACAGAAGCACTTGGACTGGATGATTCTTCATTCGTTACAACTGATTTTGAAGTAAAGGGTAAAATAGTGAGTAGATAATATGGCTACACTTATTCAAAGTAAACAGATACAAGGAATAGTTACTGCTTCGGTAGTAACTGGAGAATTCTTAGTCAGCGGTTCTTTAATCGTAACTGGTTCTAATTCTATATTAGGTTCTGTTACTGCATCTGCTATATCTTCATCATTTATTGGTGATGGTAGTGGTATTACTGGTATAACTTATTCTCAAATAGGTGATACTCCACAATTTGTTGGTGGTAATAATATTACAATCACATCATCATCAAATGTAATCACAGTTCACGCAACTTTGGATGGAACTGGTACCGATAGTCAAAATTTATCTATAACAGGTGACCAACTTACTATATTAGGTGGAAACACAATCACAATACCAACTGGTAGTGGTGTTTCTGATTATACACAACTAACAAATGTACCAAGTGGCTTAGTATCTGGTTCAATTCAAATATTGGGTGGTAGTGGAGTTATAAGTGGCTCAGTTTTAAGAACATTAGATGGAACGGATGTAGTTAGTGGTTCTGTTCTTAGAACATTAGATGGAACAGATGTAGTTAGTGGTTCTATTGTATCACAACTTCCAAGTGGAGTTATTAGTGGAAGTGAGCAACTTCCAAGTGGAGTAATATCCGGTTCAGACCAAATTACAATTAGTGAATCACAAATTAGTGATTTAACACATTATACAGATTCAAATGTAAAAACTAAATTAGATTCAGAAGGAGTTGTAAGTGGTTCTTTAGTATCACAACTTCCATCTGGTATAGTTAGTGGTTCAGACCAAATAACAATTACTGAATCTCAAATATCTGATTTAGACAAATATACTGATTCTGATGTAAAATCCAAATTAGATTCAGAGGGAGTAATTAGTGGTTCATCCCAAATAACAATTAGCGAATCTCAGATTAGTGATTTATCACATAGTGATACTTCACATTTAAATACATTTACTTCATCAATTCAAACTGAGGTAGATTCTTTAACTGCAGTAACTTCTTCATACTTAACTGAAGTTCCAAGTGGAACAATTAGTGGTTCAGAACAACTCCCAAGTGGAATAATTAGTGGTTCAGACCAAATAACAATTACTGAATCTCAAATATCAGATTTAGATAAGTACACCGATGCAGATGTACAAACATATGTGGATTCGCTTGGGGTAGTTAGTGGTTCTGTTATTGCCGAATTACCAAGTGGAGTTATAAGTGGTTCTGACCAAGTCAGTATAACTGAATCTCAAATATCAGATTTAGATAAATATACTGATTCAGATGTAAAATCTAAATTAGATACGGAAGGTGTATTAAGTGGTTCCTTAGTATCACAACTTCCAAGTGGAACAATTAGTGGTTCAGACCAAATTACAATTAGTGAATCTCAGATTAGTGATTTAGATAAATATACTGATTCAGATGTAAAATCTAAATTAGATTCAGAAGGAGTTGTAAGTGGTTCTTATGTACAATCTCTTCCAAGTGGAACAATTAGTGGCTCAGAACAGATTACAATCACAGAATCTCAAATATCAGATTTAGACAAATATACTGATTCTGATGTAAAAACAAAATTAGATACGGAAGGTGTATTAAGTGGTTCTATTGTATCACAACTTCCAAGTGGAGTAATATCTGGTTCAGAGCAACTTCCAAGTGGTACAATATCTGGTTCATCTCAAATATCAATTACAGAATCTCAAATTAGTGATTTAGTACATTATACTGATACAAATGTAAAATCCAAATTAGATTCAGAGGGAGTTATAAGTGGTTCGATACAAGTAGTATCATCATTACCAAGTGGTACAATATCTGGTTCAGTTCAAATAACAGATGGTAGTGGTATCGTATCAGCTTCTAATCAAATATCATCTCTTTTACCTGATGGTGTAATAAGTGGTTCTACATATTCTGAATTTAGTTCTTCAGTATCAGAAAGTATTGATGCACTACAAGTATTTAGTTCTTCTGCGTATCAATTAGATTCTTCATCAATTGATAGAAGATTAGATGGATTAGAAGGAGGAGCAGCATTATACTATGACTTATCAAATACAGTTTGGAACAATAAGTATTTAAAATCAGGTTCTGGTGAAATTTCTGATACACAAAATTTCATAACAGGTAATAAACCATTTAAATTTAAATTTAATGATACGGCTAAATTAGCATACGAAGTTGGTGATATTGTTTATATAACAAACTTTGATAGAGATGTCGTAATTCACGCTTTAGTAAGTTCATCATACGAAACTGGTTCATTAGAAGCCGGATTTAGTATATTAGATGTTAATGGTATAACTGGTTCTACAAGAATTAATGATTCTTATTGGATTGTAACAAAACATAGTGGTGGATTTATCACATCAGCATCATACGGAATTGATTCTGCATCATTCGATTATAGAATTGATGGTATTGTAGCAAGTGGTAGTGGTGCAGATTGGGATGTTAACCTTTACAATATCCCAAGAGGAATAATTAGTGGTTCAGACCAAATTACAGGTTCTTTTGCAACAACATCATCATTGGATATTGTTTCAGCATCATTAGTAACTACAATTGAAAATGTTTTTCAATCATCTTCAAACTTTGATAATAAAACATTAGTAAGTGGTTCATCGCAAATTGATTTTAGAAATATTACCAATTATGTAGCAGATGAACACATAGACCACACAACAGTTGTTATTACAGCAGGCGATGGTTTAGATGGTGGTGGTAATATTGCTAGTTCAAGAGAAATAACATTAAACGTAACATCATCACACTTTGAAACAGGTGTAACTGATATACTAACTTCAGAAGGTGTTGTAAAAACATCTACCTTAAATACTGATTTAATATCAACTGATTTCTCACAATCAGTAGATAGTAGAATTAAAGGTATAGCAGCGGGAGCAGCTCCAGCGGGTACAGTAAGTGGTTCAACTCAAATTGATATCACACAAACACAAAATTATACAGCATTTAGTTCATCTATTGCAACTTCTATCGATGGAGTAAGTGCAAGTCCAACCGATATTGGTTCATTAAATACATTTACATCTTCCATACAAGGAGAAGTAGATGCATTAATTGCAGCAACCGCATCATACTTAACATCAGAAACAGATTCACAAACACTTTCTATTGATGGTGACCAATTAACAATTAGTACAGGTAATACTGTAACTATACCAACTGGTTCAGAATTACCAAGTGGTGTAGTAAGTGGTTCGGCTCAAATATTAGGTGGTAGTGGAATCTTAAGTGGTTCAAAAACCGATACAAGTTTATTAAATTCATATACATCTTCAACTGATAGTAGATTATCAAGTATTGAAGCAGCAACTGGTTCTTATTTAACTTCTGAAACAGATTCACAAACACTTTCTATTGATGGTGACCAATTAACAATATCAACTGGTAATACTGTAACTATACCAACTGGTAGTGGAACATCTGATTTTAGTGAATTAACAAATATTCCAAGTGGACTAATTTCATCATCGGAACAATTTCCAAGTGGAGTAATATCTGGTTCAGAACAACTTCCAAGTGGACTAGTAAGTTCCTCTTTCGTTGCAGGAACAAATGTAACCTTAAATCAAGAAGGTGATGATTTATACATATCTGCTAGTGGTGGTGATACTACATATGATGGTGATAGAACAATATCTAATGATAAATTAGGAGATTTATTTACTGATTCAGTAAATCCTGGTACAAGTGGTTCAATACAAGAATTCTTAAACGCAGTATTTTATCCAAACACAGGTCCAAGTATAACAACTGGTAATCAAACTATTGCAGAATATACAACAAATGGTTCTACGATAACAACAATAACAGGAACAGATCCTGAAGGACAAGCAATAACATTTGATACAGCAGATACATACACAGATGGATTAGTTTCAGTAGCTTCAAATGGTGTAATGACTTTATTAGCATCTCCAACATCAGCATCTTTCAATACTGATTTAGTAGGTGGTTCACATGGACACAAAGTTGAAGTAACTGCAACAGATACGTTCGGTACTACAACTGAAAAAGATATTTACATATTTGTAACTCCAAACTCAACACCTGTATTTAGAGAAACTTCTACAAGTGGTAACGTAATTACTTCGGTAACTGCAAATCTAAATGAAAACTCTACTGATGATACTTTGGTAAAACGAGTTTACTTCACAGATGCAAATGGAGATAATATTACAATTTATTCATCATCAATTGATAACAATCATTTTGATGTAACAAAATATTCAACTTATGTTGATATTAGACAAAATACTGGTTCGTTAGATTACGAACAACAAACATCTTATACATTTAGTATATCTGCATCGGATGAACATTACGAATCTTCAGAAGATAGTGATTCAATTATAGGATTGCCAATTACTATTAATGTAACTGATAACTTAGTACCAACTCTTAGTGACCAGACTCTTGCATCTATAAATGAAAATAGTTCAAATGGTGCAACTGTTGGTTCAATATCAGCTACTGATAATGAAGGTGATACTATAACATTTAAAAACTTTGAATTACATCAATTACAATTAGATGATTCAATAGTTTCAAGTGGTTCTTATAGTGGAACGGCTCAATTAACAGACCCACATGAAAATCCATTCCAAATGAGTACGAGTGGTATTGTAACAAGAAAAACAGGTGTGTATCTAAACTCTGATTTAATTAATGAATATATTTACAGAGTTCAAATAACAGATGCATACAATAATGATTCAGCAGTATCGTTAATAACAATTAATGTTACCGATGATACACCAGCAACCCTTTCAGATAACTGGTCAGCAGGACCATATATCAAAGAATCTGAATTAAGTGGTACAACTATAAAAACAACAGATTATGGTTCTACTTCAGCAGATTATGGTTCAGACCAAAGTGGTACTTGGAGTTCATCAAATTCAGCAATATCAATTAATTCAGTTGGTACTATATCTTTAGGATTAGATTTAAGTGGTTCAGTAACTCAAAGTGGTGATACATTAGATTCAACAATTACATTTACAAATACATTCGGTACAACAACTACTGATAGTTTAAGTTTAACAATTGTTGCAAATGGAGTACCAACTGCAACATTTAGTGACCAATCAAGTATATTCAATTCAAATGAAGCAACAAATGGAACGAACTTAGTTTCAGTTTCAATTTCTGATACTGAATCGGATACTCCATATCAATTATCAATTGGTGGAACTGATGCAAGTAAATTAACTGCAGTACCTCAAAACGCTGCTTCTTCATCTTGGGAATTACAAGCAAGTGAAGATTTAAGTGGTGGAACTTATACATACGATGTAACTGTAACTGATAAGTATTCTAAATCAACAACTTACAGTAGTAGAACAATTACTATTGCACAAGGAGATACTGGTACTTTAGGAGGAGATACAACTTCTTACATTATCGAATCAGCAGAAAATGGAGATTCATTAAGAGATGCAACTGGTTTCGGAGGTGGTAACGCTTCTCAACTTTCAGTTTCATATACAGATTATGGTTCACCATCAGTACAATCTTATACTTCATCAAACGAAGCATTTGATATCGATACAAGTGGTAACATTACATTAGGATTAAATATTAGTGGTTCATCTACTGGTAGTAGTGATACAATCAGTTCAAATATTACTTTTGTAGACCAATTTGGTAATATAGGTAGTGGTTCTTTAACTGTTAATGTATTTGCAAATGCAGCACCAACCGCAACATTTAGTGAAAACAGTTCATACTTTAATAGTAACCAAGCAACTGGTAGTATTTCATTGGTAGATATAAGTGTAAGTGATACTGAATCAGATACTCCATATGTTTTAACACTTAGCGGTACAGATGCAAGTTCATTTAATGTGGTATCACAAAACGCTAATGGTACATCTTGGGAATTACAACCATCTTCTGATTTATCAGGAGGAACATATTCTTATAATGTAATCGTAACAGATAACTTTAGTAAGCAAACAACATACAATAAAAGTTTAACAATAACTCAAGCAAATAATGGTACTATTACAACTAATGGTACATTCTACATTATTGAATCTGCAACAAATGGTTCATTAATAAGAACTAATTCAAATGGTAGAACTGGTACTCAAGGAGATATTGGAGTAACGTACTCTCCAGATTATGGTTCTCAGATTGCTAGTGGATTTAGCTCAAATAACGCATTAATTTCTGTAAACTCAAGTGGTAACTTAACTGTTGGTACTGATATAAGTGGTAGTGGAAATACAAATGGTTCTACAATTACTCCTACTATATCTTGGACTGACCAATATGGAAATAATGGTAGTGATACAATAACGGTAAACGTTACTAAAAATAATGCACCTACTGTATCATCTACTCAAACATTTAATGAAAACACAAACCAAGCAACTGGTTCATCGGAAATAGTAAGATTAAATCTTACTGATACTGAAAGTGATACAATTGTAAATGGTGGATTATCATTTAGTGGATACAATACAACTTATTTCACTCCAAGTATTTCAACCCCACAAATGAAGTTGTTGGTAAACTCAACTTCAGTACCAGCAGGAACTTATCCATATACTGCATCAATAGAAGATGTACATGGATTTAGTACAACTGTTCATAGTGGTTCAGTAACTATATCACAAGCAGATGATGGAACGCTTGGTGGAGATACAACTTCTTACATTATAGAATCCGCAGAAAGTGGAGATGTATTGAGAGATGCGACTGGATATAATAATGGTAACCCTTCACAATTAAGTGTAAGTTACTCACCATCATATGGTTCACCATCAGTTCAAACTTACTCATCATCCAACCCAGCAATTGTAGTAGATAGTAGTGGTAATTTAACATTAGGTGTAGATATTAGTGGTTCCGTAACTCAAAGTGGAGATACAATAAGTTCAACAATAACATTTACAGACCAATATGGAAATTCTGATACTGATACTATAACTACAACTGTATTTGCAAATGGAGCACCTGCTGCATCATTTACTTCGGCATCAAATTATGAAAGTGATAATTCAATAAGTGGTTCAACTGCAGGAACATTAACAGTAACCGATACAGAAAACAATTCACCATTTACATTCATCCTCGCGGGAACAGATGGTGATAAATTTAATGTTGCAGGAAGTTCATCACCATTTGAAATACAACCAACAGGTTCATTAGATGGAGGAACATACTCAATTAATATTACAGTAACAGATAGTTATAATGAAAGTGTAACTTTAACAAATGAAACAATTGTGGTAGATACATCAGCAGATTATGGTCAAGTTTATGTTTATAATTCCGGCCAATACGCTGGAGATGGTGCAACAAATTATCTTTACAATTTAGGAGCTGCTGAAGGTAGTGGAACCCCTGCAGCTGCAACTGTTGCATTCGATGGAAATGGATTCATTGAAAAAATAATTGAAAATGGTGTACTTGGTGATACTTCATTCACTTATGCATGGGGTGGTACACAAACAGCACTTTTAGTAGCCAGTGGTAGTGGTGAAAATCTACACGATGTATTAGGTACTTTTAGTGATATGAGTTATGGGGGAGGAACTAATAGATTCTTCATCATATTCCCAGCAGCATCAGGTATGACCGGAATACCAACATCTATGACAGATGCCTATGCAGGAAGTAATGTGGGTGAATATGTTTTAGAGGTAGGTGTTGATGGAACTACAATTGACGGTACTAATACAATAGAAGCTTCAAGAATACACCAAGTAACATTAGATACAGCAGTAGGTGGATATACATCATACTATGTAATAGGAAACTATAATCAAATTTCAGCAACAACCTCAATTTACCTTGGAGTTTCTCCAGCAAGTGGAAGTGGGGGAGTTTAATATTTATATATAATTAAAAGGAAAAAAATAAATGCCATCGTATAGTTCAAAACTTGTATTATCATCAGCAGCTTCGAGTAGTGGTGTTGCAATCGCCGATGTCGAATTCATAAAGGGTGCCTTTTATACAGTAGCTGAATATGATGATTTGGCTGATATTCCAATTACACGAATATCTGATGGTCAAATTGTATGGGTAGAAGATGTAACTAAAACTTATCAAGCAACAATAACTTTAGCTAACCCTCCCGCTTCATTTACTGATACAGTAGCTTGGGCAGAATTTACTGGCTTCGGTGGTAGTGGTGGAGGTAGTGGTGATATTACTTCAGTAATAGCCGGTGGTGGTTTAACAGGTGGTGCTTCAAGTGGTACTGCTACTTTAGAAGTTGGAGAAGGCGATGGTATCACAGTAGGTGTTGGATTGGTATCTCTAAACACAGGTTCGGTACATTTTGCTGAAGGAGTACAAAAAACAAATTTAGATGGTGGGGATATATAGTATTTCTACTAAAAGGATATATTTATAAAGTATAACATATAACACTACATAGTGTTTGATAGAGGGCAGATGACCCACGAATAATAAAGGTTAACGAATATTTTAATTAATTAATTTAAAAAAGGAAAAAACAAATGGCACAAATTATAAGACATAGAAAAGGTGTCTTGGAAAGTGTAAATGGTTCAACTAAAAGAAAAGCTGAACTACTCATTGTAACGGGTTCATCTGGTATTACAGCTACCAATTCTTCCGCAATGGTATTTTTTGGTGATGGTACAGACGCTACCTCTGCTAACAAAATATTATACGGTACATCAACACCTGATTTAACAGGTGGTGATTATGGTAACTCAGTAGATGGTATCCCATATTACAACACGACTACAAGTAAACTTTTTATACTAGCAAAAGCTGGTAATATTGAAGTTCAAGCTACTGCAAACACTGGTGGAACTGGTATTATATCAGGTTCTTCTCAAATTGCAACGGTGCTTAACTCAGATAACACAAATATAAATTTAGGTAGTGGTACTCTTACAACAACAGGTATCTCTAACTTAGGAGTTATCTCAGGTTCAAGTATGGACTTGACTGGTAACGCAAATATTCAAGGAAATATCACATTAGGTGGTAACATCACAATTGGTGATGCATCTTCTGATACAATCGCATTCGGTGGTGATTTATCAACTGATATTATCCCTAACGCAAATAACACTTTAGATTTAGGTTCTGCAACTGATAAATTTGCAGAAGTACACGCAACTACTCTTTTTGGAGCATTAAATGCAACTAATGGTGTAATTAGTGGTTCTTCTCAAGTAATAGACAGTTTACCAACTGGTGTAATCTCTGGTTCAACTCAACTAGATGGAACAACAATTGGTTCAACTGCAAACTCTTCATTTATTGGAACATTTACTGGAGTAGTAAATGCAAGTAATGGTGTAGTTTCTGGTTCATCTCAAGTATTCTCAGATGTTAGTGGTGATGTTACTATCGGTTCTGATGGAACTGCAGCAATTGAAGCTGGTGTAATTGTAAACGCTGATGTTAACGCAACTGCAGCAATTGCTCACACTAAATTAGATTTTGATGGTTCAGGTATAATCTCTGGTTCAGCACAATTACTTAACGTAGCAACCGATTTTGGTAGTGGTAGAGTAAGTGGTGAACAAATTGGTGATTTAGCTGGAACTTCAACCTTAACAGGTTCATTCGTAGGTGATGGTGCTGGACTTACAGGTCTTGCAACTGATTTACAAGTTTCTGATGGTAGTTCATCTAATTTACTTGATTTACAAAACGATGCAATTAGAATTGTACCTGTAGCTAATGAAACAACTGTTGATTTATATTCAGTAGGTGCAATAAAAGGATGGACAGTAGGTATTGCTGATAATCCAACTCTTACTGGTAATGTAACTGTAACTGGTAACTTTGAAGTTCAAGGTACTCAAACAATTGTTGATTCAACAACTGTACAGATACAAGATAATATTTTAGAATTAAACGGAGCTGGTTCAGCAAATGGTGGTCTTTTAGTTAAAGATGCAGTTGGTGGTTCAACTACAAGTGGTTCTTTACTATGGGATACAACAAATGATTATTGGAAAGCTGGTAAAGCTGGTTCAGAATCTCAGATTTTAACATCTGGTGGAAACTTTGGACTTATCTCAGGTTCTTCTCAAGTAACTGATATTAATAATACGGCTGGTGTAATCTCAGGTTCATCTCAAGTATTCTCAGATATTAGTGGTGATGTTACTATCGGTTCTGGTGGAACTGCAGCAATTACGGCTGATTCAATTATTAACAATGATATTAAATCAGATGCGGCAATTGCTTATACTAAATTGAATCTTGAAGGTTCGGGTATAATGTCTGGTTCATCTCAAATATTAGGTGGAAGTAGTGTTGTTTCTGGTTCTTCTCAAGTAACTACTGCAGCAGCTGCAAGTGAAATTCTTATCAAGCACGCATCAAATGGTACAATCGATGGAGCATCTGTTTACTCATTACCTGCAACTTCAACAATTGCAATTAATGATTCAACACCAACTTCAGCAGGAGCTAATGGTGAATTAATCATCAATGGTACATCAGCTGGATTTTCTGGTATCGTAACACAAGATTTAGGCGGTGCAACTGTTTATCAACAATACGCAACTTCTGGTGATGGTTTAGTAAACTTCATCGCATCAAGTGGATATGGATTTGAATTTAGAGCTGATAATACGGCTGGTAAATCATGGCAGATTGATTCCGATGGTGATTTCGTTGCACAAGGTAACTTAGATGTTTACGCATATAGAGGTGTATTTACAAACGATATCTCAGGTTCTAACTTGAAATTGACTGGTAATGCACAAATTGATGGTGATATCACTTTAGGTGGTAACATTACTTTAGGTGATGCAACTGGTGATTCAATTAACTTTAGTGGTGAACTTGCAACTGATATTATTCCTGATGTAAATAACTCAGTTGATTTAGGTTCTTCTTCAAGAGTATTTGCAGAAATCCATGGAACTCAAATTAACGCTACTACTTTCAAAGCAGCAAGTGGAAATGTAATCTCTGGTTCAGGCCAATTACTTAACGTTGCTACTGATTTCGGTAGTGGTAGAGTAAGTGGTGATAACTTCGGTGATGCTGCTGGAACTTCAACCTTTACTGGTTCATTCGTAGGTGATGGTTCGGGTATCTCAGGTCTATCAACAGATTTATCTGTTAGTGGTTCTGATGGTTCAAATGATACAGTAGCTCTTTTAAATGGAGCTCTTACTTTCGCAGGAGGAACTGGTGTATCAACAGCAGTTGCAACTGATACTGTAACTATTACGGTGGGAGATGGTTCAACATCTGCTAAAGGTATCGCTTCATTCTCATCAACTAACTTTGGTGTATCGAGTGGTAATGTATCTTTAATATCAGGTAATGGTGTAGATTCAAGTGGTGGTGTATTAGGTGCAAACTTAAACGCTGATACTGCTGGTGATGGTTTATCTTATTCACTATCTAATCAACAACTTGATGTAGATTATGGTTCTACTGCAGCAACTGCAGTACAAGGTAACACAACCATTTCTGTTAGTGGAACTACAAATGAAATCGAAATCACTGGTACAACTGCACAAGCCCTTGGTGGTGGAGCAAGTTATACTGTTGGTTTACCTTCTGATGTAACAATCGGTAACGATTTAACGATAACTACTGACTTATCTGTTGGTGGAGATGCAGTAATTACTGGAAACCTTTCAGTATTAGGTAGTACTACTACAATTGATTCAACTACTGTAAACATCGGTGATAATATATTAGAACTTAACTATGGTGGTGCACAAACTACCGCTGGTTTACAAGTTACTGATTCAACTGGTGGAGCTACTGTAAGTGGTTCATTAATATGGAATGGTACTAATGATAATTGGACAGCTGGGGCTCTTGGAAGTGAAAAAGAACTTGCAAGATTAAACGCTTCTCCAACTGCTAACACAGTTCTTAAGGCTGATTCTAATGGTTTATTAGTTGATTCTGTATTAACTGATGATGGTACTGATGCTACATTTAGTGGTGATGTAATTGTAAGTGGATTAACTAACGCTAATTCGTTTATTTACGCAGATGCTAACAAAATGTTAACTGCTATTGTACCAACACAAGCAGGAGATGTAATTCAATGGAATGGTTCAGCTTTCGTTGCAAGTAATGCACTCGATGGAGGTACATTCTAAGAATATACTGATATTTAACTTAAAACCCTCACAGAAATGTGGGGGTTTTTTTATATCTTTATTTATTTTCATACTTATATTAGTAATGATGTGTTCTAAAAAATCAATTATTCAAATCATCAATATTTATATGTAATAAATTAGGAAGAAATTAAATGGCAGCAATATTACAATTAAGACGAGGAGCTTTAACTGATTTTAATAGTTATGGTACCAATGTATCTGAACCATATTTTGATACAAGTAGAGATACACTCCAACTTGGAACAACAGATGGTACTGGTTCTGATGCAGATTGGATTACGTTAGTAAAACTTTCACAAGCAAATAGAAATTTCACAAAAAATGAACCAAACACAGGTTCACTTTGGTTAACAAGTGGTTCTGATGGAACCAGTGGTAACTATACTGGTTCAAACATGATTCTATATAATAACATTATCGTTAGTGGTAGTGGTTTTATAGAAGGAGATTTACATTTAGAAGGACACTTATTTTTAGGTTCAGGTTCAGATGATGATGTAGTAAGAGTACAATCAGAATTTAGTGGTTCTATTGTACCCGATAATGATATAACAGGTTCAACAACTCCAAATTCTACAATAGCATATTATGATTTAGGTACAACAGCAAAAAGATATAGAAACATCTTTTTACAAAAAGATGGTACAAACGCTGGATTTCTTTCTGGCTCACATATTGATTTAACTGGTAATATCAAAGTTGATGGTGAAGGTCAGTTTGGAACTCTTAGGGTTGATGATTTAACTGATAATAGAGTTTTACTCGCAGGTGTTAATGGTGAAGTTGAAGATGATTCAAATCTAACTTACGATGGTAATGATTTTAACTTATCAAATAGTGATTTTCATCAAGTAGGTAGTGGAGCAAGTTTTCAATTCGATGGTGCTGGTATGGAAATTAGTGGTTCTATTTCGAATAATGCATTGGCAATTGATAATGGTATTGTATTTACAAATGTATTTGGAACTTTAGATAATCAAAATGAATTCACTTGGGATGGTGATTTTGTAAACATAGTAGGTGGAGTGACAGCTTCACAAGATTTAACAGTAAACAGAGCAGCATATCTTGCATCTGCAAAAGTAGAAGATTTAACTGAAGATAGAATTGTAATAGCAGGTAATCGTGGTGAGATAGAAGATGACCAATACTTTAGATTTACTGGTAATAATTTTATCGTAGGAGATTTAGAAAGATTTAAAGTTCAAGTATCAAATGGTAACACCTTTATTAGTGGAGCAGTTCAAATGTTCTCAACACTTGATGTAGATGGACAATCAACTCACGCTTCTCTTAATGTAGAAGATTTAACAGATAACAGAGTAGTAATCGTTGGAGCAGGTGGAGAAATAGAAGATGATGTAAACTTCACATTCAATGGTACAGAACTCAATATAGGAACTGGTAACTTTACAGTTCAACAAGGAAGTGGTAATACACAAATATTAGGAACATTAGATGTTGATTCACAATCAACACTATCATCTCTTAATGTACAAGATTTAACAAGTGGTAGAGTAGTACTCGCTGGAACAAGTGGTGAAATTGAAGATAGTGGTAATCTTACATTTGATGGTTCACTTCTTACTGTAACTGGTGATACAACAATTACTGGTGATTTAACAGTTCAAGGAGATACAACACAACTTAATGTTTCTACACTTAATGTAGAAGATAAAAATATTTTAATTGCAAGTGGAGCAGCAGATGCTTCAGCAGCAAATGGTGGTGGAATTACAATCGATGGAGCAGATGCAACAATCTTATATTCATCTGGTAATGATTCGTTCCAACTAAACAAACAATTACAAGTAGAGGGTAATATTAGTGGTTCTTCATTTGGAGGTACTACCCTACTCTCTTCATCAAACGAAAACTTTGCAGATTACTCACAATCGGTAGATTCAAGATTAGATTCAATAGAAGGACCGATGAGTAGTTCAATCGATACAAGATTGATAGAAATATTCGCAACAGGTTCAGACCACGAAACAAGATTAGATTTACAAGAATCTCACAGTTCATCATTCACATCAAATGATTTAGATATGAATGGTAACAAAGTTCTATTTGGTAACGTTTACTCAACTGAAGGAGATTTACCAGCAGCAGGAACTTATCATGGTATGTTCGCTCATGTACATGGAACTGGTAAAGGATATTTTGCTCATGGTGGTAATTGGATTCCTTTATTAAATGAAAGTACCTTTACAACAGATTCGGCATCGTTTGATTCAAGATTAGATGCACAAGAATCATTTAGTACATCATTAGATGATACATTTGCAACAGAAGCAGAAGTAAATTCAGCAACTTCAAGTTTAAGTTCATCATTAGCAGTTGATATTGCTAGTAACTTATCTGAGATTACTAATCTAAATTCATTTAGTTCATCTATTGATACTACAATAAAAACAAAATTAGATACAGAAGCAATAGTAAGTGGTTCTGAATTTACAGGTTCAGTTAATATAACAGATTCTATGAATTTGGCTGCACAAGACCCATTACCAAGTGGTAATATTGGTGATTTAGCAGTATCTGGTTCTAATCTATTTTTCTACAATGGAGCATGGACTCAAGTAGTATAAACTATAAATCTGAGAGTTAATAAATGGCAGCAATATTACAATTAAGACAGGGTTCAACAAGTAATTACATCTCACAAGGACCTAATATAGCAGAACCTTTCTTCGATACTGGTTCAAATATTCTTGTCGTTGGTAAATCTGGTACTGAAGTTATTAAACTTACAAAATTAGATGAATCAAATGTTGGTTCATTTTCTATTACTGGTGATTTAACTGCCTCAAACGCTATACTTAGTGGTGATATTACAATTGGTGGAAATATTATCTTAGGAGATGATGTTACTGATGATATTACAATATCGGGTCAACTTGATTCTAATTTAATTCCAAAAACAGATGCCACATATGATTTAGGTTCAACTACAAAAAAATGGAACAATCTTCATGTAGTTAGTGGTTCAATTGATTCAATAGATTTATCATCTTCATTACCAAGTGGAGTAATTTCAGGTTCTTCTCAATTACCAAGTGGTATTATAAGTGGAAGTTCTCAATTACCAAGTGGTACTGTAAGTGGTTCATCTCAAATAACTTATTCGGATATATCATCAGTTCCAAGTAATATTGTAAGTGGTTCATCTCAAGTAGCTGAACTTTTACCAGAAGGAACACTTAGTGGTTCATCTCAAGTAGAAAATATTTTACCAAGTGGGATAATTTCTGGTTCAGAACAATTACCAAGTGGAGTAATTAGTGGTTCTTCACAATTACCAGATGGTGTGGTTAGTGGCTCAACTCAAATTACAAATGGAAGTACTATTTTAAGTGGTTCTATTATAAATCAACTTCCAAGTGGTGTAGTAAGTGGCTCAACTCAAATTACAGATGGGAGTACTATTTTAAGTGGTTCTATTGTAGACCAATTACCAACCGA
>Ga0213869_10000302_pt1 | contig 40868 bp, 32 predicted proteins | sample PICome_10_FD_160083 | JGI IMG/M metagenome (GOLD analysis project Ga0213869, IMG submission 160083) | Coastal seawater microbial communities near Pivers Island, North Carolina, United States - PICO132 | ecosystem: Environmental > Aquatic > Marine > Coastal | place: USA: North Carolina...
ATTAAAACCACTCCCAGCTATACAAAGATTCATTAACATGTATGCCAAGATCCCAGGCAATAAAAAATCAATATATCTTTGTGGTCTGGATTTAACATCCTCAAGCTGTAGAGCAAACATGGGTTCAATATCTCTAATATCCCTTTCAATGGATAGAAGAGTTGACTCTAAAGCATCCTTGATTGCATCCACTTGTCTGACTTGAGATGCATCGAGCAATAGCCTTAACGTTCCTGGATTTGGGAGTTCATTGAATGTCTTAGGAATAATAATTATAGCGGTCTGATCTGCAGCAATTAACTCCTCTTTTAACTCTGATTCAGATCCCTCTTTGACAAGAAAGTTTTTTTCTTTTTTTACAAGTTCAACAAATTTTAATGAGAGCTCATCTTGAGAATAATTAACTAAACCTAGCTTAGTTGGACTGGGTTCGCCTCCAGAAAATAAAAAAATACCCGTAAAAATTAATGGAAATAGCAAGCTAAAAAAGAGTGACTGTCGATCCCTGTAAAAGATCTTGATAAAGATGGAGGCAAGATAAAATTGTGGCCTGGTTAGCATGCTTTAGTCCCTTAATCCATGCCCTGTGAGGGCTAAAAATACATCTTCAATATTTCCATGCTTGGGTGTCTCTGGTGGTTCTGAGGCATAATCTAAGATCAGTTGCTTGGGTGTATCTTGAGCAATTATTGAGCCTTTATCCATAATTGCAATCCTGTCACAAAGGTATTCTGCTTCCTCCATATTGTGGGTGGTTAAAACAATGGTCATGCCCTCTTCATTCAAGCTCTTAGCTAAATTCCATAAATTTCTTTTTGCCTGAGGATCTAATCCAGTCGTTGGCTCATCTAAAAATAATATTTTAGGATGATTAACCAAAGCACATGCAATGGAGAACCTTTGTCTTTGTCCGCCTGATAAGTCGTCAGGAAGAGCATGAATTTTGTTTTCTAAATCAACTTTAGCAAGCAAGGTCTCCGGATTAACTGATATCGAGTATAGGTTGGCAAAAAGAATCAATAAATCAGATAAATTTAACCTATCAAAATATTCATTGGATTGAAGTTGCACGCCTATGATTTTTTTAACTGCATAAGGATTATTCTTTACATCAATCTTATTTATAAAAACTTCGCCGCCATCAATATCACTCAATCCTTCAAGCATCTCAAGTGTTGATGTTTTTCCAGCACCATTTGGACCTAGCAAGCCAAAAATTTCTCCACTATTAATGCTGAGATTAATTTTGTTTACGGCAGCAAAATTTTTACCTGAATCGTCGGGTCTAGGATAATATTTCTCGAGATTGGTTGCTTGTATAATGTGCATAAAGTTTGCTTTTACTTGGAAAGAGAATGCTGATTTCAGATCCTTTCTAAGAATATCTAAGTTTATTATTTAATTATAGAAATATCCTTTGGATTCAAAAGTTCTTCACCGATACTTTCTAACAGTGGTTTTAGATTTTTTGCATAAGGCTTCCATCGACCCATGCCCTTTTTATTAATTGGTTGCCTGACCTGCTCTGAACTAGCGGTTCTAACTGATCTATCTGTTTCGTGAAATAAAATACACTCTTCTTCAAATGGTAACTCAAGAAAATCTAGCATTCGTTTCACTTGGCCCTCAAGGTCTTCGATAACATCCTCATTGTTTACTCTTAATATTTTATTTGGGAGCACTTTGTCCCAATGATCCATAAGCTTTACATAGCTTCTGTAATAACTACCAGCTTCAGCCAAACCATATGAAAATTCTTGACCTTGAGCAAATAATTGCTTAAACATACTAAAGCAACAATCTAAAGGATATCTTCTTGCGTCAATTATTTTTGCATTTGGCATAATCAGATGAATCAATCCAATGTGCCTAAAATTATTGGGCATCTTGTCTGTAAACATTGGGGCGTCCTTTCTATGCATTCTAGTGTCTTCAATAAAACTCTTACCAAAAGATTCTCTTTGTTCAAGTGATAAGGACTTCATGCTCTTAGGATAATTACCCAGCTTGCCGTATATGTCATCCCCTCGAAGACTTTGTGCTATGGACAAAATATTAGGAAGCTCTAAAGTTCCATCAATCATTGAATGGGAAGCCAGAATTTGCTCAATAAGCGTTGAGCCGGCTCTAGGTAAACCTAAAATAAATATGGGATCTTTGGTTGCATGCCCCCCGCTACCCAGATCTTTAAAAAAATCTTCGTCGCAAACATCAATTTGGGCTTGGAGCTCTGCGTCCATCCTTTCAATGGAATATTTACTTTGATCGTTTTTAATTTTGTTGCCTTTTTCTAGATGAAAAAAAGCTTCTTCATATTCACCTATTGATTCACAAGCTTGTGCTAAGGCAAAATGAAAATATGATTTATCTCTTAACGATAAATCAACTCTCTTTGCTTGCTCTCTCATGCTGTTCAACTCATCAGGGTTAAACGAATATGTTTTTAAGTTTGCCAATGAAAAGTATGCCTCGCCATGATCAGGTTTAATTTTATAAGCAGATTGATAGCTTTTAATAGCTTTATCTGTTCTTCCAAGAGTTTTTTGAGCATGCCCTTTTGAGGTATGTGTACTAAAGTTATATGGATTATTGTTGAGAATATCATCAAACATTTTTATTGCCTGGGCATGATCACCATTTTGCATAATTTCACTGGCTTTTTGAGCTTTATAGATAGGGTTATCAGGGTATTGATCGCAAAGAATATTCACTTGCTCCATAGTTTTTGAAAATTTTTGTTTTTTCCTTAGAATTGCAGCATATTGCATTCTAAGATCCCCATCATTTGGTTTAAATTCAACAGCCTTTTCAAGTAAAAATTCTGCATCATCAAAATAACCCAACCGATTTGCAATCTCAGATAAAAGTGACATTGCATATGTATGAGTTGGGTTCTTTTTAAGAAAAGCTCTGCATTGCCTTTCAGCTAGCCCCAATCTACCCTCATTTAATATTTGATCTATATATAATAATGCTGCTGGAAGGGATTCAAGTTTCTTGATTTGTTGTTGAGCATGATCAGCAGCAGGTTGATTTTTGTTTTTAACAAAATATTGATAAAGCATATTCCATGATGCGAGCAATGCTGGATTAAGTTCGCAAGCTTGTCTGTAATTAATAACAGCTTTTTCATCGTTTTTCATATCTCGATTGATATGACCTAGCTCTTGATAAGCACGACCCATATCAGGAGCATTTAACAATAAGTGCTCAATATATTTTTGCGAGTCATCAAATTTTTTTAAATATCTAGATGAGACAGATGCAAGATATAATGCATCTATATTGTCGGGATGATCTTTAAGGATGATTTCAAATAGAGAAAGAGCATCTTCAAACCTATTTTCCTTGACAGCCTGAGTAGCCTCACTTAAATCTACCGATAAAGTTGGATCACTGATGCTAGATTTATTTTCTTTCATTTATATAATTTTAACAAAAATCATAAATAATATTTCATAGAAAAATAAAAAGGGAGCGCAAGCTCCCTTTTTGCCTTATCTAATGTTTAGACTATTCGTTAAAATACCTTTTGAATCTTAGCCCTACAGTAGTTGGTCTGATAATTCCAACACGCTGTCTATCAAATACAAAGGTATTGTTAATTTCAGCTCTCTCATCAGTTATATTGTCAATATAAATTTCGGCCATCCAGTTATCATTACTAACTCCATAACGAACATTCATAAAGCTGTAGCTATCTTGAAGTGCTTTATTGGGCTCCATGACATCAGAGTAACTATCATCTGACCAAGTAAGCTGAGCTTGAAAATGCCCAGTATTCCCAGCCGTCATCGCCCATTCTTTTCTCGCACTTATATTACCTTGCATTCCAGGGGCGAATGCTAAATCTGATCCAACGATAACATCGTCGGTAGGAACTAAACTTTTAGTAATCTCTGTGTCTAGAATAGAGAAGGCACCTGACCAAATCCAGCCATCAAGATCGGGAACATAAGTAAAGTCTCCTTCTACACCTCTAATTTCAGCATCTGCAGCATTATCAGAGAAGAATAAGTTAACAATACTTGGATCGAAGATAGTAGACTGAAGACCGCTTACATCCACCATAAAAGCACTACCGTTAAATCGCAGTCGACCATCAGCGAGGATGGTTTTCCATCCAAACTCGTAGTTTGTAACCTCATCAGATTTTACTTCAGGTTTAACTGAGTAAGTTCCAGCTTTATTAGATGCGCCAACTGGTCTGTTTAAAAGACCTGGCCTAAAGCCCTCTGACCATGTTACATAATACATAATATCTTCGGAGGGATTCCAAGAATAGGTTACTTTGCCAATCGTACCGTCACTTTTAGCTTTATCAGGGTATCCGTTTGGATTTCCTGGTGCATATTGAGCTGATAAGTTAGAGCCAAATTGTTGCGTATCTGGAGCTCCAAAACCATTATAGAAGGACGAGTTAGCACTACCTTCAAAATCAACCTCGATGTCATACCATCGAACACCCACAGTAAGCTCGGATGTTTCTGAGGTATCTATGCTAAGTTCACCAAATACACCCTGCTGTTTATCAGTTCTCTTAATATCATTAAAAAAGATTACTGGTTCGCTATAAGGGCCAGCCGAGAACCAGCCTGGACTTGCATTATTAATTGATCCAGTAACAGAAGTATCTGTCAATGCGTAGTTGGCTGCATAAGTAATATCATTATCTACAGAACTTGGGTATGTAAATAAATTTAATTCCCTCAACTCCAAGTCACTGAAAAATACTCCAGCAGTAAGACTTGCATTATCACTAATTGGAGCATTGATTCGAAATTCATGAGTTGTAACTTCAGTGTTTGTTGTTGAATCAACTAATAAATTAGGAGCACCACAAGTTCCAGTTGGAACATTTCCAGGAGCATTAGAAGTATAAGTTACATAATAGTCACAAATGTAGTACGGGAGGTACTGACCAACAAAAAGATAATCAGTGTAATCTACATCTTGGTCTGTTGTTCTGTCTGTGTAAGCTCCAGTATAAAGAACCTCAAGATCCCCAATTGAACCTTTCAGAGTAAAACTCATATTATCGTAATCATCCTCAATGGTGTCATTCGTATATCTCTGGATTTCTAGGTCGCCCAAAGTAGGGTCAACAAAAAATACGCCATCAGCATCAATTGTTTGAGTAGCAACAGTTGCTAAAACATCCCAGTTGTCGTTAATTTCATGAGCAATACTTGCTCTAAAGCCATTATAGTCGACAGGGTTAGCGTCTTCTTCAACGATTGCAAGTGCGCTTAAAAGAGTAGCGCCAGAAAGATCTGCTCCAGCTTGGAAGCCCCCTCTAGAAGCGGATACAGGAAGACCGTTTTGTCTTACAGTTCCGGCTTTTCTAAATCGAGCTGATTGAGCAGCAGTAAGTGTTCCACCAACTTGATCAATGTAGCCGCCTCTTCTATCACTATAAGCAACAAATCTGAGTGCTGATGAATCACCTAAGGGGAGATTAGAAACATATTCAAATTTGCTACCACTGTCACCATCTGGCATCGCTCTAGCTTCAATTTCTAAACTACTTGATGATTCGCCTATCACTGGTTTGTTTGTAATTAATCTAACAACACCAGCTTGTGAGCTTGCACCGAATAGAGTTCCTTGGGGACCTGAAAGAACCTCAACACGACCAACATCAGCCGCATAAACATCTAAATTTCTTCCTGGCTGAGCCAATGGTTGTTCATCTAAATAAAAGGAAACATTTGGGGCAAGACCAGCAACACCAGCTGTAGTAAGGTTAGGGGTTGTAGAAGCAAGGCCTCTTATATATATGGTGCTTTGGCCGGGACCTGAACCGCCTGCAGTCACGCCTGGAAGTTGCATGAGGTAATCTTCAAAAACATTAATTCCCTTTTGCTCAAGAGATTGCTCTGTAAGAGCATTCACAGATAGAGGAACATCTTGCAGTCCTTCAGCTTTTTTCCTTGAGGTAACAACAACTTCTTCAATTGTTGCTTGAGATTGTGCAGATATATATCCACTATAAGCAGAGGCATTAATAATTGCCAATGCAGAAATAGCGGAGACAATCCTGCCAAAGAATTTATCAAAAGACTTTTTATTAAAAAGGTCTTTAAGATTTTTTGCATTAAATTTAAAGTTATTTATCATGGTTTCCCCCCCAGGGATAAATTTTATTTAGTGTTTATTTCCAGATTGAAAGTAGTCATAGAACCTACTTCCATAATGATATTTTCTTAAGTCTAAACTTAAGTTTTTTAAAGACATGACTAGACCATAACAAATGAATCATTAAATTTTAAGTAAATAACAAAAAAACGTCATTTTTTTTAGAAAATACGTATTTATTCTTGATTTTAAGTAGACTTACGCTCAATGTTTAAAAAAATAGCGCCTAAACGCTTCCTTTTCTCCTTACTACTTATAACTGCTTTCATCGCAATTACGCTTTTTAATCTTAATGAAGCTGATAAATTATTTGCTGACATTCAAAAATATATTTCTGATAGTTTAGGCTGGTTAATTATTTTACTTGCTAATGGTTTTTTAGTTTTTGTAATTTACCTTGCTTTTGGTAAGCATAAAAATCTAATTCTAGGTGGGCCAGATGCTGAGCCTGAATTTTCAGACGCTAATTGGATAGCTATGCTTTTTAGTGCTGGTTTAGGTGTTGGTTTATTATTTTATGGCGTGGCAGAACCAGTCCTTCATTTCAGCTCTGATGCTCTTCACGCTGAAGGAGCATCTTTTTCAGATAAAGCGAATCGCTCAATGAATCTGGCATATTTACATTGGGGATTTCATGGATGGGCTATATATGGAATCGTTGGATTATGTTTTGCCTATTTTACATTTAATAAAAACCTCCCATTCCGAGTAAGCTCATTTTTCTCCGGCCCGTTAACAAAAAATATTTGGGGAAGAGTTTCTCTAGATGTAATTGCGATTATTGCCACTATTTTTGGCATCGCAACATCATTGGGTCTTGGTGCAAATCAAATTAACTCTGGTCTTGGCTATATGGAAGTTCTTGAAGAAAGTTTTACAAGCACTGTGGGAATTGTAATTGTAATAACTTTGATGGGTTTAATAAGTGTTGTTCTAGGTTTAAAAGTGGGGATTAAAATACTGTCTCAAATGAATATAATTTTATGCATTATTTTTCTTTCATTTATTTTTCTATTTGGGCCAACAAGCTACATATTAGATGGTCTTCTCCAAAATGTAGGTTCTTATATTCAGAATTTATTAAGCCTTTCTACCAATACTCAAGGCTACTTAGATTCTTCTTGGCAGAATAGCTGGACTCTCTATTATTATTCTTGGTGGTTTGCATGGTCTCCTTTTGTAGGATTGTTCATAGCAAGAATTTCTTACGGTAGGTCAATTAGAGAGTTTTTGATTGGTGTTGTATTGATTCCTTCAGCAATAGTTTTTCTTTGGATGGGAGTATTTGGTAATGCAGCTCTTTATCAAGAATTTTTAGAGCCAAATTCTCTAAGCGAAGCAATTAATAATGATATAGCTGTATCACTCTTTATTTTTTTAGAGCAATATCCTTTTTCACAATTGCTTATGGGAATGGCTATTGTGATTATCTTAACTTTTTTTGTTACGTCCTCAGATTCAGGAGCCTTGGTAACCTCAATGCTCACTGCAGCTAAAAAAGAAAATACTAAAGATGAGCCGCCCATGATTTTAAGAGTTATTTGGGCAATTTCTCTTGGGGTTATTGCCATTGTGCTTTTAGCTGGTGGCGGGATTGGCGCCCTTCAGACCTCAGTTATAGTAACTGGAGTACCATTTGCAATATTGGTATCCTTTGCCGCAAAAAGTCTTTTAAAGAATCTTAATCAATGAGGTTGGTCTTTGGTTTCAAGGGAAACTAAATAAATAATTCCAAATAAAAAAGTCATTGTAAAAGCTTTTAATGGTTCATCAGTCGAATTTAAGATTCTTTTACGCAGCAAGACGCACTCAATTAGATGTGAAATCAACAAAAGCCAAAAAATAAAAGTAGAGAAATAAAGAAGGAAACCATTAAAGGGATTAATAAAATTAACTATGCCAAGCAGCCACAAAATGATTGGGATTAAATATCTTATTTTCATGAAATCTAAAATAGGCCCTAATTATATATATAGCTGAATAATAATAACTTGATATATTATTCATGCATTTCAATTTAAGTAAAAGAATATATAAGTTCACTTAATTAGCTTCAAAAATTCCTCTTGAAGAGTAACAGCTAAAAGCCTGCTGCAGTTAATTCTTCATTTAGTGTATTTCTTCTTATCTCAATAAATTTTTTAATAGAGATATCATTTATATCACATAAATTGTAGTCATCAGAATCAATGCCATTACTATTATAAATGTGCTGACATCCTGGCGGATTGATTGCATCAGCGGACTCAATCACGCTTTTAACTAGACCATCTCGCATATCAAGTAAGCTTGATAAATAACCTGACCAGTCTAATTCATTATCTAAAATAGATCTTAGATGGGTATATAAACTATCTTTATTTTTTTGATCTGAAAAAATGATATTCCACAAAATAGGCTCTATATCACCTAACTCTCTATCAGTCCATGCAACTCTTCCAGGGCTTTGGAATGCGTATGTGTATGCAATATCCTGGAATGCATTTAAGGAAATACCCCACTGCGGATGATGGTCTCGAAAAACGAAATCATAATCGTTGGGTATGTACACCCATTTTGAAGTAAATGGATTCAGGTATAGATAAAAATTATTTCCAACCCGTGCATAATGATCTGGAGCCCCCATTACTACATCAGCGGCTTGTGCCTTGATAAAACCCTCTACATCAAACTGCTCTGCAAGCATGTCTGAGCTCGGGGAGGTTTGGACAAACTTAATAAAATCTTGCAGTAAATCTCTCCCCTCTTTAATTTTACTTTTCTTAGACTTTAAATCGTAATTAGGTTCATAAGGTTTAAATTGAGAGGTCTCCCCGCCATCGTTGATATCAGAATTAACAAAAGATGGATTCAAATAATTCTTACTTCCAAGCCATTCCTCTCTGGAGATGGGATCAGGCTTTTCAACACCAATATCACAAAAGTTTGAATTAAAGAAACCTAAATTGTCTTCGTAGGGAATGCACAAGGGATCGATGGATTGGATTTCTGCCAAATCCCTTCCTGCAACTTTAAAAATGAACCCATTTTTTCTAAACAACCTTTTCAAAAAAGGTTTATCAATCTGCTCAACCATTTGAAAAATGCCCATATTGAAAACTTTAATTTCTTCTGGAATGAAAACACAGCTTTCTACCAAACACTCAGGAGTTAAAACAAGCTCAATACTTGCATGAGCTACTCTAGAAGTAGGAACGCCTATTTGATTTAAAATTGTATGGGCTAGAGATTCTCTTTGATATGTTGGATCATCTCTGTTGTATCTAAAATAAACCTTCTCAACCCCCATGAATGTCCGATCATCATTTTCAGACACAACATCTAAATCTTTACCCACTCTGTTTAAGCAGGGCATGTCTGAGACTGCTGCGGGCGAGCCAGTTAGATCAATGCATGAATATACTCCTTCATCCTCATCAAACTTTTCATCAAATTTAATTGCAAAACTAAACCTCTGTGGAACTGATTTTGAAGAGCCATCAGGCTGAACCACATTTATAACAGGCGCCCTTCTGCTGGTATTACCTTTCATTTTAAAACCTATATTCCTAAGACGTGCTTGCGTAACGCCATCCGCATCAAGGTATTCAAAGTCTGCTTGTCGATAAATTTCACTGTGAGACCAAAACACTGAAGCCCAAGGGTTTAATTCACCTCGTGCATTGCCATTTTGATAATTTGCCCTTTCATAATCCAATCCAAATCTAGCCCACTCTTCATGTGACATGGTTATTCTAATTCTATGAAGTTTATTGGTTGCAAATAATGCAGCTGATTCATCATCTTTGCAGTCCACTAAAATTGTTTGATCGCCATAACCCATTTGCCCTAATTCTTCTGAAAGTTGACAGTCTTGTCGACCTGGTTGCCTATCTATAGATAGAGTAAATAAGTTGCCTGCTTCAATAGAATTAGAGGGCATTATGATCCCATTTTGAGAAATAAAAATTTCTTCCTCTCCCTCAACACAATCCTCCTCCTCTTGAGTAGCAAAACAGGAAGAAATAATAATAATCATATGCATATGCTCAGCCATTGAAGAAGCATCTATATTTAATTTGAATAGTGGTTTAACTACAGTCAAATCAAATGAGATAGATGAGGAAAGTGACCCATCTGAAACTGAAATAGAAATAGAATAGTTAGACCTTAGATCATCCACATCCGGTTTGCCAGTTAGAAGGCCTGTGGCTGAATCAAAGCTAGACCACTCTGGAAGCCCTGTAATACTAAATGTTAAGGGATCATTATTTTGATCACTGGCACTAGGTTGAAAATTTATCTCTTCTCCAACCCTAATTTCTGTTATTGACCCAGAGATGGTTGGTGCGATATTTGGTATGGGCAATTCAATGCTTGAAGATCCTCCGCCACCTCCACCACATCCAACAATGGTAGGGAGAAATAAAATACTTAATATGTTTTTAAAATGCACAAAATAAATTAACGCATTTAATACATCTTTTCAATAAACCTTTATTTAGCAATTGCTGAAACCAATAACAATAGAAAAAATATAAACTTTTATAGCTAGAAATTAGCATATAAGAGAAATTTATTAACATTCATTTCTATTAAAAAAGTGTGTAAATTTTAGGCAAAAAAAGTATAAAAAAATAATGAAATAAAGATTGGACAGTACTAAATACAAGGCTTATTATCAAAAGTTAGAAAGATTTTTTTTGTTAATTTTTAAAGGTTATTTATGTCAAATCAATCCTCTAAATTTCCCTCAGAAGCAGAAGTAGTTATCGTTGGTGTTGGGGGTATTGTTGGGTCGATGCTTGCATATTGGCTAGCAGATCTAGGGCAAAAAGATATCGTAGGTTTAGAAAAATCTACCATTATTCCTTCAGACATAGCATCAACTGCTCATGCTTCAGACTTTGTCTACAATACAACTCATGACAAACTTGGTTGTTGGGCAACCAGCTTCAGTAGAAAATTTTATGAAGAAAATGGCTTCTTTTTAAAAAAAGGTGGTTTAGAAATTTGTCGTAAAGATGATGATGCTCGTTGGGAGGAACTTAAACGAAAGGTTGAATCAGGTAAAGCCTTTGGAACGAATGTCAGATTAATATCTGCATCTGAAGCTAAAGAAAAATTTCCATTATTAGATGAAGAATCGATTCGAGGTGCCATGTGGGATCCTGATGCTGGTCTCGTTACCCCGCGCTCTCAAGATGTTGTTAACTTTGCTGTGGAGACTGCTAAAGAAAAAGGTGCTTTAAAAACATTCACTGACACGCCAGCCATTGGTTTTGAGGTCGAGAATGGTCGTGTTATTGGAGTAAAAACTGATAAAGGCACAATTAAAACTAAAAAGGTTGTAATTGCATCAGGAATTTGGGGTCCTCTTATGGGCGATATGGCTGGTGTTCCGGTGCCGCTTATGCCTGTTGAACATCCGTTATTATTTTTTGGTCCATTGCCTGAGATACAGGGAACAGAAGAACTACTTGTCTATCCCCTGCTTCGTGATCAAGGAAATTCAGCTTATGTAAGAGATACTGGCAGGCTTCATGGGGGGATGCTTGAGTGGGGATATTATGAAGATAAAGATCCTCGTTTAGTTGATCCTGAAGATATTGGTAATCCAGAAAAAACTATGATTTCTGATTCAATGAGATATCTAGACCTTGAAGAAGTTGCTGAACCGCTAGAGAAAGCTTTTGAAACCACGCCTATTCTCAATGAACTTGGTTGGGATGAAAAAAGTTCATTTAACGGGTTGCTCTCTGTCACTGCTGATGCCGGATCTTTGATTGGCGAAAGCCCAGAGGTCAGAGGATTCTGGTTGTGCGAAGCAGTATGGGTCAAAGATGGTCCTGGATGTGCGAGATTGTGTGCAGAATCTATGATGCATGGTAAAACTCAAGTGGATATGCATGCTTTTGATATCTCAAGATTTTATCCAGCTCAAAAAGAAAAGGGGTTTGTTAAAACACGATCCTTTGAGAATGCTCAAACCATTTATACGCCTGCCATCCATCCTAGAGAACCTTATATCAGTCAAAGGGAACTATATATCAGTCCCTTTTATGCAAGAGAGAAAGAGCTAGGTGGCTTCTTCGAGAATGAGGTGGCTGGATGGGAGCGTGCTTTTGCATATGAAAGCAATCAACAAAAACTTGATAAATATCTAAGAGAAGTTCCAGTTAGAGAAAATGAATGGGATCGTCGTCATGTTCCATATGAAATTGCTAACGCTGAGCATCTTGCCATGAGTGATTCAGTTGGCATGATTAATCTTTCACACTTCCCCATCATGGACATAGATGGTCCAGATGCAGAGCGTATGTTGGAGTATCTGTCTGTAGCAAAAGTGGGTGGTGATACTCCCGAAGGACGTATGATTTATACAAATTTTTTAGATGAAGATGGTGGAGTGCATGCGGACCTGACGATATCTCGACTGAGTAAAGATCGTTATAGGGTTGTTACTGGAGGTGCAGACGGTAATCGTGACTGGGTTACATTACGGAATTATCGAGATGATATGGGTTTTAATGCTGATATTAATATTCGAACCCATGATATTGCCACGTTAGGATTATGGGGCCCTCAAGCAAAAAATGCTCTAGGTCATTTCATTGACCCAAATGAACTAGCTATAGAAAATTTTCCTTTTGTTGCTGCAAAAAATCTAACCCTAAATTTATCTGAAGGAAAGAAAATTGATGTCTGGGCATCACGCATTTCCTACGTTGGGGAAAGTGGCTGGGAAATTTACTTGAACAATGATCCAGAAGAAGGTTTGGCTCTATATGATTCATTATTAGAAGTTGGCGTGGTGCCAGTTGGGATTGAGACTTATGCCAACAGCCGACGCCTTGAAAAAAGCTTTAGGCTTCAAGGAGCCGATCTAGAAACTGAATACAATGCTTGCGAATCTGCTATTGAAAGGCGTTTAGTCAAAGAGGCTGATTTTCATGGCAAAGCAGCACATCTTGCACACAGAGAAGAAGAGCCTAGTGCAATTTTATGCACCATGACAATTGATAGCCTTGATGTCTCTGGACGAGGCTCTCGTTATCCAGTTGGGACATCGCCGATAATAGATCCAAACACAGGAGAAGTTCCTGTAGATAGTAAAGGTCGAAGGTCATACACAACTGGAATGTCTTACTGCCCATCAATTAAAAAATTCGTTGTCATGGGATATCTTCCTAAAAACATAGCCATCCCAGGGAAATCGCTTGCCCTTGAATATTTTAATGAGGACGGTGATGGCGTATATCCAATGACTGTACAAATAGCTGGTAAAGGATCTCTCTACGACCCAAATAATGAGAGAGTTCGTGCTTAAATAATTTCAATGTAATTACTTAAAGGGGGAAATAACAATGAAACATCCAAACCATCCAAATGTCGATCAAAGTGATCGAGTGGTTCCATATAATCTCAGGCAAAGTGGTCGAACGCCCACTGAGCTTTTGATTTCAACAAGAGTAAGAAAATCGCCTTTTTGGCATTTATCTCATGAAGCTGGTTGCTGGAGAGCAACTGTTTACAATCGAATCTACCATCCAAGAGGTTACGTGAGACCTGAAGACGGTGGTGCTATGGTTGAATACGAAGCATTGGTTAATCGAGTGACCATGTGGAATGTTGCTGTTGAAAGACAGATTCGGGTCAAGGGTCCTGATGCTGAAGCTTTTACGGATTATGTAATAACTCGTGATGCAACAAAGATTGAGCCTGGAAATGGTAAATACGCAATCTTATGCAATGATAAAGGTGGCATTCTAAATGATCCTGTTTTATTGAGATTAGCTGAAGATGAGTTCTGGTTTTCTATCTCTGACAGCGATTTATTGTTGTGGCTTCAAGGAGTTAATATCTCTAAAAAATACGATGTCATAATTGATGAGATTGATGTCTGTCCTTTGCAAATCCAAGGCCCGCTATCGGAAGATCTGATGGCTAAACTAGCTGGTGAAGAACTTAGAGAAATTCCATACTACGGTCTGATGGAGACTAAGATTGGAGGAGCAGATGTGGTCATAAGCCAAACTGGTTTTACTGGTGAGAAAGGCTATGAAATTTATGTTCGTGATGCGCATGAGAATGCTGAAACTATTTGGAATGCAGTTCTTGAAGCTGGAGAAGAGTTTGGGCTGATGGTTATTGCGCCTGCACATCACCGCAGAATTCAAGCTGGCATTTTATCTTGGGGTCAAGACCTAGATCACGAAACATCTCCATTCCAAGTAAATCTTAGCTATCAGGTACCACGAAATAAAGAAGCAGACTACATAGGTAAGGAGGAACTAGAAAGACAACGTGCTGTTATTGATGGAGGAGAATTCCCATTTAAAATGCGCATGGTTGGAATGATTTTTGGCGGAAAGGAAATCACAGATTATGCGCCTGATTTTTGGTTAATTGCTGATACAGATGGAAACGATATGGGTTATGTCACATCTCCATGGTGGTCACCAGAATTGGAAACAAACGTAGCTTTGGGCTGGGTGCCATGGACATCATCAGAGATTGGTACCAAATTACAAGTGAGGCTGCCTGATGAGTACTCTGAATCTTCTGGGGTTGCTGTTGAGGGTGAAGTAGTTGACGTACCATTTAGAGAATCTGTAAATCCAAATAAGAGAGAAGTCCAAAAAGAAAAAGGGTTAGATTACGCGGACTAAAAGAGTTAAGAGATTGGTTTCTATTGAAGCCGATCTCTGCTTATGCCCTCTCACGCCAAGGCAGATCGACAGTTGTTGCTATCAAATCTTTTTCCGGTGAAACAATAACAATTTCCTGACCGCTTTTGGCATGTTCAATATCTAAAATTGTATAGCAAATGTTTTTGTCTAATCTTGGTGAATAAACCATAGCATTCATAGAGCCAACTTCTTTACCATCAATAAAAACAGGCCAGTGATCAGCGTTAGAATCCTCTATGGGATCGCCATGAATCTCAGCTCCTAGCAATTTTTTTGTGGGACCGTTTTGGCGGATTAAACGTAAAGCTTCTTTACCAATAAAATCATCCTCTTGATCAAGATCAACCAACCAATCTAAACCAACTTCATAAGGGTTATTAGACCTATCAATATCTGCCAAGTAGCTCAAAATTCCTCCCTCCAACCTGAGAATTATATTTGGCCCACCTGCACTTATGTTAAACTCCTGCCCTGCTTCCCAAAGAAGCTCCCATAGTTCATTTCCTTTAGAGCCATCTTGCAAGAAAAGCTCATAACATAGTTCTCTGCTATAGCCCATTCTCGCAATGACCATTGGAATTCCTTCGTGAGTGACTTGCTTGAATTTATAAAAACCTAAATCGTTTACCCAATCCCCAAAAACCTTTAACATTAATTTATTAGAATCTGGTCCTTGAACTTGAAGTGGTGAGACATCAGGCTCATCAATCTCTACATCGAATTTATAGCCTGCTGCTATGCCCTGCGCCCATAGTAAAGAGTCCCCATCTGAGACAGAAAACCAGTAGTGATTTTTATCTAATCTCAGCATTACCGGATCATTTAAGAAGCCTCCTTCAAAATCTAGAAGCGGCGTATACATTGCCTGCCCTATTACACATTTTTTAATATTTCTAGGAGTTAAAAACTGCGATAAAGCCTCGGCATCAGGGCCCTTGATTTGAATTTGTCTCTCAACCCCAACATCCCATAGCTGAACACTGTTTAGCAAGTTTTTGTAGTCTTGGATTACTCCTTCGTAACTAATTGGCATATACATGTGGTTGTATACAGAATATGCCTGAGCTCCATATTTTATGGTCGAATTAAAGTAAGGTGATTTTCTTACTCGAGGGCTGAAAACTACTTTAGAAGTCTTGTACATATGAGAATGCTATCATTCTTTTTTTTGATCTCAAATAGATAAGTTAAGCTTTAATCTGCAACACTTTATAGGGTATTTTGATCAGGCATTTCTGCTACCCAATCAACCGTTTTTTTTATCCCTCCAATTGGAAAAAAATGAACTCTCTCTATGTTTAAGTAAGGGTCCTTGGACTTGTAATCAGATAGATCTTGAAGAATTTTTGTTGGCTCGTATGGCAATAGAAGCTTGGTTAAATCTTTTGCTCTTTTGGCGAGGACTTTCATTGAAGCGCCTATCCCACATTCAACTGAAAATTTTAGCAATGTTTGAAGTTTTGCTGGACCAGCAATACCAATATGAATAGGAATATCAATTCCATCTTTTTTTATATTGTCTGCCCATTGCTTTATGACATCTGCTTCAAAACAAAATTGAGTTACTATTGCCATCGAAGCATCTGTTCTTTTTGAAAATTCCTGTTTCCAGGAAAGAGCTTCTGAGACATTTTTAACACCTCCATCAGGGTCTATATCTCTACACCCCTCAGGATGTCCAGCTATGTGAAGTCTTTTAAAGCCAGCTTTATCAAACAGACCTGATTCAATCATTTGAATAGAAGAATCCAAACTGCCTATAGGTTTTGTTGAGCCACCTGCAAGCAAAAGTGCTTCATCAACACCAGCTTCATTCTGATACATAGAAATCCAGTCATGAAGCATGGCCTTGTTTTTAATCATCCTAGCTGGAATATGAGGCATAACTGTAAAGCCCTCGTCATGCAGTCTTTTAGCTGTTGTAATCATTGCTCCAATATCTTCATTTTGAATGTGAGCTATGTAAACTCTAGTATTTTTTGGCAAAACTTCAGCAAAAGATTCGATCTTGGCTGCAGATCTTGGAATTACTTCAATGGAATACCCAGATATAAAATCATGAAAATGCGTGTTACCACTATTTTTCATATGGATAATTAGTATGAAATTTATTGCCTTAAATCATTTAAAGTGAAATATTTTCTTTTCATTGCTTGATTATAAATAATCGCAAATAAAACGATAAATGCTGCTCCCACTGCAACAGGAATTATTATGAAGCCTGCTCCTTTAGCACCCAGAATTGCAATAATAGGATTTGCTCCAGCTGGTGGATGAACGGTCTTGGTTAGCATCATTAAAAATATTGCCAATCCGACCCCAAGTCCAACGCTAAGACTTGAAAAGCCGAATATCAAAAATACAAAAACCCCTGAAAAAGCAGAAATTATGTGGCCAAAAAAAACATTTTTAGGATGAGCTAAAGGACTTTCATGAACAGCCATAACCAAAACCATACTTGCTCCAAAGGGAGGAATTAACCACAAATTACTTGCATCATAAGAATTAAAGTATGCAAGCACAGAAATACATAAAAATGCACCAAAACCTGAAATTAGATTATTTTTCATAATAGATTTTCAATCCGTATTAAAATTCAATAACAGAGCGAATACTTTTTCCTTTATGCATTAGATCAAATGCTTTGTTAATATCTTCAAGAGGCATTTTGTGGGTAATAAGATCATCTATATTTATTTTTCCATCCATATACCAATCAACTATTCTTGGCACGTCTGTTCGCCCTCTTGCACCTCCAAAGGCTGTGCCTCGCCATGAGCGACCAGTAACAAGTTGAAACGGTCTCGTTGAAATTTCTTTGCCAGCTCCTGCTACACCAATAATGCAACTCTCACCCCAACCTTTATGGCAGCACTCAAGCGCTTGCCTCATCACATCAACGTTCCCTATGCACTCAAAACTGTAATCAACCCCTCCACCCGTCATCTCAATAATGTGATCAACCACGTTCTCAACATTGTTAGGGTTTATAAAGTCAGTCATGCCAAATTTGGTTGCAATGGATGCACGAGAATCATTCAAATCTATGCCAATGATTCTTGATGCGCCAACCATCTTCGCGCCTTGAATAACATTGAGACCAATGCCCCCTAATCCAAATACTGCTACCGTAGATCCAGCTTCAACACCCATAGTGAAAGCTACAGCCCCTATTCCTGTAGTTACTCCGCAGCCGATATAACAAATCTTATCAAAAGGAGCATCCTTTCTAACTTTTGCTAAAGAAATTTCAGGAAGCACTGAGTAATTAGAGAATGTTGAGCATCCCATATAGTGAAGAATAGGCTTACCATCAAGCGAGAATCTGCTTGTGCCATCAGGCATGATACCTTTACCTTGTGTTTCTCTTACCGCTTGACATAAATTAGTCTTTGGATGGAGGCAAAACTCGCACTCCCCACATTCTGCTGTATAGAGAGGTATGACATGATCTCCGGGCTTCAAACTCTTAACGCCCTTTCCAACCTCGACCACTATGCCGGCACCTTCATGACCCAAGATTGCAGGAAAAGCCCCCTCAGGATCTTCCCCAGATAAAGTAAAGGCATCTGTATGGCATACTCCAGTTGCCTTTATTTCAACCAGAACTTCTCCAGCCTTAGGCCCTTGCAGATCAACTTCAATAATCTCTAAAGGCTTGCCAGCTTCAAAAGCAACCGCTGCTCTGGTTTTAATCAATCTCTACCTCTTTTATATCAAAATTAAAAAATATAGTGCTCTCTACTTTTTAAACTTAGCCGCTTCTTCAGAACCACCTGTAGCAGTTCCTTTGGTATAAGAATGAGCTCCCATGCCAGCTAGATCACCATCTTTAACAATTAAATATGGATTTCTAATTTCATCACCATCAAAGAAACACTCTAATATTTCTCTCACCCCATCTGCATATCTTGTTTGTGCCGATAAAGAGGTTCCTGAGGTATGTGGAGTCATGCCGTGATGCGGCATTGTTCTCCAGACATGATCGTTTGGAGCTGGTTGAGGGAACCAAACGTCTCCTGCATATCCACTTAATTGACCCGACTCTAAGGCCCTGACAATAGCATCCTTATCACAAATTTTTCCTCTTGCAGTGTTGATGATATAAGCACCAGGCTTACATTTAGCAATCAGCTCATCGTTGAATAAATGCTCTGTTTCTGGATGTAAAGGGCAACTGATATTAATAACATCACAAGCGGCAACCAAGGACTCTACAGAATCATGATAAGTTAAGTTCAACTCTGCTTCTTTTTCAGAGCTTAATCTGTGCTTATCAAAGTAATGAAGATGAACATCGAATGGATGCATTTTTCTTAGCATGTCATAGCCAATTCTACCGGCCGCAATTGTACCTATATGCATTCCTTCTACATCATAAGATCTCTGGACTGCATCAGCTATATGCCAACCGCCCTCATTCACTATCCTATGTTGATTATGATAATCCCTTACCAAAGCAAGAATCATCATGACGATATGTTCTGCAACTGACCGAGAGTTACAATAAGTCACTTCAACAACATCAACCTTATGATCCATTGCAGCTTGTAAATCCACATGATCAGAGCCAATACCAGCTGTAATGGCCATCTTTAAGTTAGGCGCGCTCTCCATTCTTTTTCTTGTCAGATAGTAAGGCCAAAAAGGCTGAGAAATAACAATATCAGCGTCAACCAATTCTTTGTCTGCTGTGCAGCCATCTGCATCTTTGTCAGATGTCACAACGAGTGTATGCCCCCTATCCTCAAGAAACTTTCTCAAGCCAAGCTCACCTGAAACACAACCGAGCAATTCTCCTGGAGCAAAATCTCTTCCCTTGGGACTTGGCAATGTCATGCCATCGGGATATTTTTCAAGTTTGGGCAGTTCCTTTAGCGGGTAACTTGATGGCATCCCGCCCTTTGGGTCGTCATATAAGACACATAATATTTTCATTTTTCCTCTCCTCTTAAATTAAATTTCTAGAATAATCCTTGAATTAATCCCTCATCGTCAACATCTATGTTTTCCGCTGCAGGTATTCTTGGTAAACCCGGCATCGTCATAATGTCACCGCATACAACAACAATAAATTCTGCGCCTGCAGACAATCGAACTTCTTTGATTGGAACATCATGTCCTGATGGAGCACCCATTAACAATGGGTCTGTAGAAAAACTATATTGGGTCTTTGCCATGCATATGGGGTATTCACCAAATCCATCATCTTCTAACTTCTGGAATTGATTGCGAACTTTTTTATCTGCAATGATTTCGGAAGCACCATAAATATTTTGGGCAATATGCTGAGTTTTATCCCACAGAGACATTTTATTGTCATACAGAGTTTTAAACTCAGCTAAATTTGAATCCGCGATTTTTACAACCTCCTCTGCAAGATCAGATGCGCCCTTGCCACCTTTCTCCCAATGAGAAGAAATTTTGCATTCAACGCCAATCTTCTTACAGTAATCAATAATTGCAGCGTGCTCTTTTTCTGTGTCGGTGATGAAATCATTGATGGCAACTACAACTGGAACACCAAATTTTTTAATGTTTTCAATGTGCCTGGCTAGATTTTGGCATCCCAAAGTAACAGCATCTACATTTTCAGACCCAAGATTATCTTTTTTAATGCCACCATGCATTTTTAAAGCTTTAGTAGTAGCAACCAACACAACAGCATCAGGTTTCAATCCTGATTTTCTACACTTAATATCAAAAAATTTCTCTGCGCCCAAATCCGCTCCAAATCCTGCCTCTGTTACAACGTAGTCAACTAGTTTTAAAGCTGTCTTGGTTGCAATAACGGAATTACAGCCATGCGCAATATTGGCAAAGGGTCCGCCATGAATAAATGCTGGATTGTTCTCAAGGGTTTGAACCAGGTTAGGCTGAAATGCATCTTGTAATAATGCGATGATGGCTCCATCAGCATTTAGTTGTTTTGCTCGGACCGGCTCATTCGATTTAGTGTAGCCAATGACTATATTTCCAATTCTTTTTTTCAGATCATCAATATCTGAGGCCAGGCAAAACACCGCCATGATTTCAGATGCGACAGTAATATCAAAGCCGCTTTGTCTGGGTATTCCATTGCCAGTCCCACCTAATCCGCATGTAATATCGCGCAATGAGCGATCATTCATATCAACAACTCTCTTCCAGGTAATTCTTCTTGGATCAATATTTAATTGATTGTCCCAGTGGATATGATTATCAATCAGAGCTGACAAGAGGTTGTGAGCTGCTCCAATTGCATGAAAATCACCAGTGAAATGTAGATTGATGTCTGTCATAGGAATGACTTGAGCAAATCCACCACCAGCCGCGCCGCCTTTCATACCAAAACATGGACCCAAACTTGGTTCCCTGAGACAAATCATCGCTTTTTTACCAATGTGGCAGAGCCCATCTACCAGACCAACGCTAGTGGTCGTTTTACCCTCGCCAGCTGGAGTGGGAGATATGGCGGTAACTAAAATTAATTTGCCATCCTTATGATCTTTTAGTTTCTCAGGGATAATTGAAAGGTTGACCTTGGCCTTGAATTTGCCATATTGCTCCAGATACTCATCACCTATGTCTAATTTACTAGCAATCACATCAATTGATTTGATCTCAGCAGCTCTAGCGATATCTATATCAGTTTTCACAATAAAATATCATCCCCCTATAACCATCAAATTGATGCAAAAAATAATATTTAACAATTAATGGTTACACAAAAAACATTTCTATGCACTCATTGTTTGATGCTTTTTTTTTCAATTGTTTGCTAATATAAAGACATGCCAAAACTCATTGCGCTAATCAGCAAAAAGCCTGCAATCTCTGAAGAAGATTTTAAAACTTACTATGAAGAAAACCATGTACCGCTAATTGAGCGTATTTTTCCAACCATTACTGGTTATAAAAGAACCTATCTATTTGAGGCTAACATGTTGAATGATGCCTTGCCATTGGAATCAGATGGTGATCACAGTTTATTTAACGTCATAACAGAACTAACCTTTGATGATGAAGATGGCTTAAACCAGTTCTTTGAAAGAGGTGCTAACAATAAGGTTATTGAGGCTATTAGGAATGATGAAGCAAACTTTTTAGACGGTGAACAAACTATTATGTATCGCATTGAGTAAAAAATTTTTATGAGAAGCGCTCTCCTAGCATTGATGGTTCTTGGAAGTTTTGGAGCTTTTGCCGAAGATAAGCATGAAGGTACGCAGTTATCCAATCCAATTCTTGTTGATGTAAGGACAGATGCTGAATGGAATGATGGATATATTGAAACGGCGATTCATATTCCCCTCGACAGTATTTTAAAAAAAATAGAGTCTGCTGTTACTAATAAAGAACAAACAATATATTTATATTGCAGGAGTGGTAACAGGTCAGGCAAAGCAGAGAAAGCCTTGCAAAGCATTGGCTATATTAATGCAAAAAATATTGGCGGAATCAACCAAGCAAGTTCAACTCTTAAGCTAAAAATTACTCAGGAATAAATGAAATTCGCTCTTATTATATTATTGGCCTTTGGAAGCTTGGGAGTTCTTGCTGAGGAGCACAATGAATTTACCATAGACTGCATTGATAAAATCAAAAATAAGTATCAGATTACCTTAAACCTGGATCTAAAAAAATTTAGTGTTAGCAAAGGAGAGGACACTATTAGCAAAGGCTCAATTGCAAAGATTAATAGCTCAAATAACTCAATTGAGTTTAAGTTGCTTGAAATGGACACTAGAGATAATAAGAAAATTTTTACAAGCAACGGCTTGCTTGGAAAATTAGTTTGCAGTGTTTAAGCCTTCAAAATAAACTGTATCAAACAGCAATTTAAATAATCATAAAAGTAAATTTTAAAAAGAACATTATTGGGGAGATGTATGCAATTTAGAAATTTAGGCAGATCGGGGTTGAAAGTCTCCGAATTATCTTTCGGGTCATGGGTAACGTTCAATAAACAAGTAGATATAAATTTAGCTGAGAGAATGTTTGGAACTTGCTTAGATGCAGGCGTTAACTTTTTCGACAATGCTGAAGGGTATGAGAGAGGAGAATCTGAGGTGGTAATGGGCAAAGCGCTTAAAGCACTTAACAACCCAAGGGATTCTTATTGTGTATCTTCGAAAGTGTTTTTTGGTGCTAGAGAAAATCCCCTGCCTACTCAAATAGGGCTTAGTCGAAAGCATATAACAGAAGCCTGTCATCAAGCCATGGAGAGGTTGCAGGTTGATTATTTAGATCTTTATTTTTGTCATCGAGCAGATCCTGAAACTCCTATTGGTGAGACTGTATGGGCAATGCATAATCTAGTTACTCAAGGAAAAGTGCTTTACTGGGGAACGTCTGAATGGAGCGCAGATGAGATTGCAGAGGCCTATGAATTTGCTTATACAAACCATCTAACTCCACCCTCCATGGAGCAACCTCAGTACAATCTTCTTGATAGAGAACGATTCGAAAAAGAATATGAACCCCTTTATGAGAAATATGGTCTTGGAACAACAATCTGGTCGCCTTTAGCCTCTGGGGCTTTGACGGGAAAATACCTTGAGGGAATTCCAGAAGGATCCAGAGCATCTTTATCAGGTTATGAATGGCTAAAAAAAGGCATGGTTGAGTCTGATCGAGGCAAAGAAAGGATGGCAAGAGTCGCATCATTTTTGCCTATTGCTGAAAAATTAAATGTCAGCATGTCTAAACTGGCTATTGCCTGGTGTTTGTTAAATAAAAATGTTTCAACTGTAATTCTTGGAGCATCTAAGATGGAGCAGTTGGAAGAAAACTTAAAAAGCGCAGAAGTTTTACCTTTGCTTGATGAGACCATCCAACAGGAATTATTGTTAATCTAAATGAAAACTTTTAAAAATAAAGTGGCTGTAATTACCGGGGCTGGCTCTGGGATGGGCAGATACCTATCAATACTTCTTGCCAAAGATGGCGCCGATGTCTGTATCTGCGATGTAAATGAGAAAACCTTGGGTGACACATTAGCAATGCTAAGAAAATTTAATGTTTCAGTTTCATCGCATATTTTAGATGTCTCTGACAAAGAAGCTATTGAAGCCCTGCCTCAAAAAGTTATCGATCAACACGGAAAAGTAGACTTGGTTTTTAATAATGCCGGCGTTACTGCTGGCTCACACTTTCAAGACATGAAAGAAGATAATTGGGATTGGGTCATGGGCATTAACTTGAATGGGGTTGTTAATAGCACAAGGGCTTTTATACCTCATATGATAAATAACTCTGAGGCAGCTATTGTGAATACATCATCAATATTTGGCATGGTGGCTGTGCCTGGACAAACTGTCTATCATGCTACTAAGTTTGCTGTCAGAGGATTCACTGAAAGTCTTGCACTGGAGATGAAGCAGACAAACCCTAACTTGCAAATACACTGCGTTCATCCGGGACATATTGGTACAAATATTGCCGCAACTGCCAGAATGAGTGATGAGGATTTTAATGATAATGAAACCAGACCAGCTATCTTTTCTAAGAATGCACCAAAAACTCAACAAGAAATGGGAGAGCTTTTTAGAGAAGGTGGGATGCATCCAAGCAAAGCCGCAAAAATAATTCTTAATGGAGTGAAAAAGAATAAAAGCAGAATCTTTATTGGATTAGACGCAAGGCTATTGGATCTTTCTCAAAGATTATTCCCTAAACACTATCACAAAACATGGTTGTTCTTTATTCCATTATTGACAATGTTTAGAAACAAGAAGCCTTTAAAATCAATTGAGTAAATTTTTATATGCTCAATAAATTCATATACATTTTAATTTTTTTAACCACCCTTCCTGTTGAAGCGGGACCAAGGTCTGAGTTTAGTCAAACCAGCTTAGATAAGTACGCTCATCAAACGGACGAATCATTTAGTTATGACGTGGAAGAAACTGAGGAATATGAAAATTACTTTATACACAAGATTAAAATAATTTCGCAAAAGTATCTTTCCACCCAAGAAGTTAATCGCCCCGCATGGTCGCATTGGCTAAAAGTTATTGAGCCCAAGACGCTTAAAGTAAATACATCTCTGCTTATCATTGGGGCTGGAGATACAGACGATTCTCCTCCAATCTCTTCAGATCAATTAATAAAACTGGCACTCATCTCTGGTTCAATTGTCAGTGAATTAAGTGCTGTTCCAAATCAGCCATTAGCATTTAAAGATGAAGATTTTGAAAGAACAGAAGATAGAATTATTGCATATACATGGAAAAAGTTTTTTTTAACGGGTGATCCGAAATGGCCGGCAAGAATGGCAATGACCAAAAGCGCTATAGCTGCAATGGATGTTATTCAGGATATTTTTAATAAACCCCAAGTAAAAGAATTTGTTATTACCGGTGCCTCTAAAAGAGGCTGGGCAACTTGGACTACTGCTGCTGTAGATAGCAGAGTAAAAGCAATTATGCCTCTGGTAATTGATATGCTTAACATCAAACCCTCATTTGAACATCATTGGGAGGTTTATGGGTTTTGGGCACCTGCAATTCAAGACTATGTAGATCTTAAGGTGATGGATTGGTGGGGATCACCTGAAGCTGATGAATTATTTAAGTTAGTTGACCCCTTCAGTTACAAAAATAGATATGAAATTCCTAAATACATTATAAATGCTGCTGGAGACGAATTTTTTATCCCAACTTCATCTCAATTTTATTACGACGAACTACCGGGAGAAAAACATCTTCGATATGTTCCAAATGTTGGTCACGGATTAAATGGGACTTATATCATGGAGCCTCTTTTTTCTTTCTACCTCAGCATTATTAATAATCAGCCTAGGCCAAGTTATAAATGGAAGTTCCTTGATGATGGTCAGATTCAATTTGAATCGAAAACTGTTCCTGACGATATCAAGATTTGGTGGGCCGATAATAAAAACAACAGAGATTTCAGGGTAGATCAAATTGGTAAAACATGGCAAGCCAAAACAATGACAGCAAGATCAGATGGAAGTTATGTCTCTTCAATTAAAAGGCCAAAAATTGGCTGGAGGGCATATTTCATTGAGGCAACTTTCTCTCAGTCAAGCGAATTACCAATGATAGTTACAAGCGGAGTTAGGGTTGCTCCAGATTCACTCCCTTATGAATATAAATCACCAGTAAACCCAAAAGGTTTTTTAACTCAAGAATAACAACCTCTCGTTGGCTTGTTACCAAAAATAAACCCTGCAAGGATACAATCAAACGATGATTCAAGCAGATACATTAAAGTGATGAGAAACCCTATAAAAGAGCTCCTCAAGGGAGTCAAAACCTAAAATAATTACAACTTTCTTATTTTAATATGTCTAAAAGAAACCTCATTGCCATGATCTTGCAACACTATATGACCATAAAGAGATGAACCAAAGTTTTTCAATGATTTAAATTTACTTTTACTAACAGCTTTATTCCAGCTATTTGAGCCAATAGATACGCTATTGATAAGTTGGCTGTTAAGAAAAAATTTAATTGAATTATCGAAAGCTATTATTCTTACTTTGTTCCATTCGCCAAAAGGCTTGGTCGCGTTGGTTAAATTTGGATACAGGCTATAAACAGATCCCGCAGATGTTAAAGTATTGGTACCATCAGGATGATTAAAATCGTCAAGAATTTGCATCTCAATACCACTCATAAAAGAGTACTGCTCTCTTTCATTTGCTCGAAGAATAATTCCACTGTTACCGCCCTTTGATATATTCCATTCAAGCTCTAGAATAAAATTTTTAAATTTTTCTTTTGTGATTAAATCTCTTGCCGGACCTTTGCGAACCAGTTCATTGTTTACAATAATCCATCCATCGGTTGTGCAATTACATTGATAAGTTCTCCATTGATCTAGGTTGCTGCCATCAAATAAGTTTAGCCATTTTGACTGAGCTGTAGAAATTTCGCTCACTAAAATAAAACTTAATAATAAAGTTGTTTTAAGCATGCCTAATAATCTTCTACTAGATAAAAATTATTAATCTTTCTTAATGATTCAATTAACTGCATCTTTTGACTGGTGCTGCCTGTTATTTGAACAAGTTCAGCATTGATACAAAGTAACTCTAGATGTTTCATCATTTGTTTGTCTAGGTCTTTGTTTATACGTTTATTTCTATAATCACTTATGTGTTCTATGTTTTTCATAACTATAAATATACCTCAGGATTCGTTAGCTTGTGGCATCCCATAGGGGAATTTTAAGAGAATCTTATATTAGATAGCCCTCCCCTTAAATGACTACATAAAACACGAAGCGTAACTACAGGAATTGTTGTATATTTAAGACTTCAAGAAATTCAAGAAACAGATATGAAAAAACTATTAGCGAAATACGGAAGACATTTTTGGATAATTTCACTGGCTATCACTATTTTTGCCGCCTATGATTTTTTTTATAACGAAGGAAGTTTCTTCGATATATTGATGTTGTCTGCATTCACTTTATTATTTTATTGGCAAGGGCAAGGGAAATTAGAAGAAGAATGAAGAAACTACTAACCCTATTACTTCTATTGCCTTTGGCATTTGCTGTAGAAACTTCCGAGTACCAAAGAATTACTCCAAAAGAATTAAAGATTCAAAACAATCTTGAGAGAACAATTCTAGATTACTCAACCAGTGATGAATTAGGTATGAATCAGATGTTAGCTCCGGTAGGTTGGACTGAACCTATTGTGTCGCTTGAGTTTGAGCTTAGAGGTGTTGTAATCGCTGGAGTTCTTGGTCTTGAATTTAAGGAAGAAACAGCAAAGTTTAATGTCAATGAAGGCTTTGTAATTCCTAAAAATACCAAAGTTAGAATCCATAATGCTGGGAATGTTCCATTGCATCTTGTTGAGATACTCAGACCCGGCTACAAAGAATCGCTAGTAAAGGAGTATGAGAGTTTTGAGTAAGAATATCCTCTGTGGACCCACTGCCAAAAAAAAAGAACCCTATAAACGTTATATCTATAGGGTTCTCAAAGAAATTGGCATCCCGTAGGGGAGTCGAACCCCTGTTGCCGAGATGAAAACCCGGTGTCCTAGGCCTCTAGACGAACGGGACTAGATTGCGGCAATTATAAAAGCTAATAAGCTACTTGAAAAGGTTTAAAGAGTTATTTAATTCTCTTATTTACAGCTTTTAAAAAGCCTCTCAGAAAGTTACCTTCCATCTGATCTGGATAAAGCCTGCGAAACATTCTTTCCATTCTGGTCATGATTTGTTTTGGGTTCTTAGGATCCACAAGATCAAGGGCTGCAACTGTTTCATTGAAGTGATTGATAAGGTTGTTTAATTCTTCAGATGTATATTCTGGGAAATCTTGCCAAGACTCTACAGCACTATTTTGTGCAGCTTGATAAAGCTCATAACACACCACCTGAGTAGACATAGCTATATTTAAAACTGGATACTCAGGGTGCGCTGGGATAATTAAATGTTTATTAGCCAACTGCAACTCCTCGTTGGTAAGTCCCCTATCCTCTCGACCAAATAATATTGAAACTTGAATTTCATTCGTGACCAATTCTTGCATCTCAGTCGCAGCATCTCTAGCTGAAAGAGTTGGCCATTCAATTGTTCGATCTCTGGCTGATGTGGCATAGATAACTTTTGAATTTTTTACAGCCTCTTGGATTGAAGTAAAGATTTTTGCATTATCTAATACATCAGTTGCGTTGCCAGCAAGAGCCGTTGCTTCTTGATGTGGAAACTTTTTTGGATTAATTAAACTCAGGTTGGCTAAGCCCATATTTTTCATCGCACGAGCAACTGAACCAATGTTTCCTGGGTGAGAGGTCTCAACCAAAACTATTTGCACATATCGATTAATTGGATTCATATAACTATTATCGTCATTTCCAGTACAATATGCGACATGTCAAAGCCCGCATTACTAAACGTCGCTATTATTGCAGCAAATATTGGAGCAGCTGAGCTCGAATTTGCTGTAAAAAAAGTTCATAAGCTTAACGTGATGAAAAAAGGTCCGACCGATTATGTGACTGAAGTCGATAGGAAAGTTGAAGAGATAGTCTTTGATAAAATTAGGGAATACTATCCTGATGATAATTTTCTTGGTGAAGAATCTGGACATGAGGTAAACACCTCTGAAACCACATGGATTCTTGATCCCATCGACGGCACAACAAACTTTATACATGGTTACCCTCAATACTGCATTTCACTTGCATGTGTTGTTAATGGTCAAACGCAGCATGCTGTTATTATCGATCCTACACGCAGAGAGGAATTTAGCGCTTCTAGAGGCAAAGGCGCTGAGCTAAACGGAGAAAGAATTAGAGCTAGCGCTCGAAATGGGCTGAAAGACTCCCTCATAGGAAATACTTCCCATGTGAATGATTCACAAAACTACTCATTTGAAAACATTGCAACTTTTAAGGCTTTGTATAAACACAGCTTAACTATTAGACGTTCTGGCTGCTCAGCATTAGATTTGGCCTATGTTGCAGCAGGAAGATTGGATGGATTTTGGGCCAATGGCCTTGGAATTTGGGACGTTGCTGCAGGTATGCTTATTGCTGAAGAAGCAGGCGCATTAACAAGTGATTTTTTAGGCAATCCTGATTACAAGAAAAGTGATCATTATCTGTGCGCTACACCAAAATGCTTTAAGCAGATGCTTGAAGCCATCAAACCAAACTTCACAGCCCATTAGGGCATATCGTCAAATTCAGCTCCCTCGGGCTCAGGTATTGCAAGATCATCTTGTGTGATTGAAAGACCCAGCAACATATTGGCTACAACATATATTGAAGAATAAGTTCCCACCAAAACTCCAATAATTAAGGCTTGGCTAAAGCCTCTAATCATATCTCCGCCAAAGAAAAATAGAGCAAACAAAACCAGCAAAGTGGTTAATGAAGTAATCAAGGTTCTAGAAAGCGTTTGATTGATCGACCGATTAACAATCTCATCAGGCTCGAACCCTCGTTCGCCTCTAAAATTTTCTCTAATCCTGTCTGAAACAACGATGGTATCGTTCAAAGAATAACCAATGACAGCAAGCAAGGCTGCCAAAACAGTTAAATCAAAATCCCAAGAAAGCAATGAGAATAACCCAAGAATAATCACGACGTCATGAGCAAGTGCTGCGACCGCACCTAGCGCAAACTTGTACTGAAATCTAAAAGCAACATAAAGCAAAATCATGCCAAGGGCCACAAGCATCCCTAACCCACCTTGATCTCTAAGCTCTGAACCAATTTGAGGCCCAACAAATTCAATTCTTTTGAGTTCAGTTGAGGGGTCAGCATCTAGTAGAAATTTATAGATAACATCTCCAAGCTGGCTGTTACCATTTTTATCTGCCACTTTAATAAGCACATCAGAATTGGAGCCAAAATTTACAACCTGGAAATCATCAAAACCATTGTTAGTCATCAAATCTCTGATATCGACTAGATCTGCAGCCTCTTCATAAGACACTTCAATGAGTGTTCCGCCACTAAAATCTAATCCCAGATTAAGACCCTTAAAACCAAGAGAACCAATCGACATAATAAGCAAAACCAAAGAGCCTATGGTTGCAAACCTTCGATAGCTCATGAATGGAATATTAAAGTTCATTAAACTCTTAGCTCCTTAATATTTTTATTTCCATACATTAAATTGATAATTGCTCTGGTACCCAAGATGGCAGTAAACATAGAAGTTAAAATGCCTATCGACAAAGTGATCGCAAACCCTTTAACCGGACCAGTACCAATTGCATAGAGTACGATCGATGCAATTAATGTGGTCACATTTGCATCAACAATGGTTACAAAGGCTCGAGAGAAACCTTCTTGAATGGCGGTCTGAGGATCTTTGCCCTCTTTAAGTTCTTCTCTAATCCTGGAAAAAATCAATACATTAGCGTCCACCGCCATACCAATGGTTAGAACGATACCTGCAATTCCAGGAAGAGTCAGGGTCGCTCCCAACAGAGACATAAAACCTGTAATCAGAACAACATTGGCAAAAAGAGCTATATTTGCAGCAAATCCAAACCAACGATAATAAAAAAGCATAAATGCTATGACCGAAAGCAAGCCGATGATGATTGATTTAACTCCTAACTCAATATTCTCTTTTCCAAGACTTGGACCAACCGTTCTCTCCTCCACAAATTTCATGGGGGCAGCCAATGCTCCAGCTCGAAGCAATAATGCAAGTTCACTTGCTTCTTGCGGTGATCCAACGCCTGTAATTCTAAATGCAGTTCCTAAAACAGCTTGAACAGTGGCAAGACTTATAATTTCTTTCTCAATATAGGCAGTCTGCTCAATAACATCATTACCATCTTCATCTTGTGTAAGTACTGATCTACTTTTTTGCTCTACAAAAAGAACTCCCAATCGCCTGCCAATATTTCCATTAGTAGCCTTTTGCATAGCGCGTCCGCCTTGCATATCCAAGGTAATATTTACTTGAGCAAATCCACTTTCATCAAAGCCTGCACTTGCATTGGTAACCCTTTCACCAGCAACAATAATATTTTTTTCTAGAAAAGCTGAGCCCATTCGCTCGTCTTGATAATCAAATTCTTCTTTTCTTAACCTTGAGGTTGTTGATGCGGCTTCTAACCTAAATTCTAGATTTGCAGTTTTTCCAATAATTTTCTTTGCTGCGGTTGTGTCTTGCACGCCAGGCAATTGCACAACAATTCTACTGCTACCTTGTCTCTGAACAATTGGCTCACTCACTCCAAGTTCATTAACCCTATTCCTCAAGGTCATAAGGTTTTGCCCGACAGCATAGTCTCTAATCTCTTTTATCGCAGACTGAGAATATGCAAGCTCAACAAGGTTTCTCACTGAATTTGCTGTTAAATCATACAGAGGGGTTCCAAGGGGAGTGATGTTATCTTCATTAAAAATCCTTAATGCTTTGTTGTAATCTTCATCACTGGCAAAAGAAAAAGCTAAATCCTTATTATCTTTTCTGGAGCTCTCAACATTTATTCGATCATCTCTAAATTTCTTTCTGTACTGATTCAATAGTGATTCAAGACGGTTATCTAGCGCACTATCGATATCAACCTCTAAAAGAAAATGCACTCCTCCTGACAAATCTAAGCCAAGTTTTAAGGGTCCGCCACCAATGTTTCTAAGCCATTGCGGGGTCGATGGCTCGAGGTTCAATGCAACAATTGCTTCATCTAGCAAGGTTTTTTGCAATGCAGCCTTACCTGCAAGCTGATCATCAAAAGAGTTAAACTTTGCGATGATGTTATTGTCTTTAAGTCCAACAGATTCAACGCCAGTAGATTGATCTTCTAATATGCCTTTCACTTGATTCAATAAAATCTGATCAGCTGATTTGCCTGAATCAGTATATGCAATCTGAATTGCTGGCTTGGCAGGATATAAATTTGGTAAAGAATAGATTAAGCCAATAGACAACACCATCAATATGAATGTGTATGTCCAGATTGAAAATCTATTCATGATCTTGTTTTAGTCAATTGATGCGATAGTACCTTTCGGTAAGGTATTAGCGATAGCAGTTTTTTGAAGCTTAAAAGTAATATTTTCACTTACTTCAATGGAAACATAAGGACCTTTAATATCTTTAATTCGGCCAATAATTCCACCTGCTGCTACGACCTCATCACCTTTTTCAAGTCCGTCCATCATTTCTTGTAAAGCCTTCATGCGCTTTTGCTGAGGTCGAATGGTCATAAAATACATCAGGGCTAGAAAACCTATAAAAAAAACAATGATAGGATCTGGTAACCACCATGGTAATTGTTGCTGTGTCTCGTTCATGTAATCTCCCTAGATTAAATGCTTGGGTACGTCTAAATGCCGCTTATTATAGAAGTCTTTTATGAACTTGGCGAATGAATCTGATTCAATTGATAGACGAATTTCATTCATAAGACTTTGGTAATAGTGGATATTATGAAAACTATTCAATATTGAGCCCAACATTTCATTGGTTTTATCAAGATGATTTAAATATGCTTGGGAGTAATTCTTGCAAACCTTGCATCCACAGTTAGGATCGATGGGGTCATCTGAGTTTTTGCTTGGAGCATTTCTAATATTCAAAACACCGTAAGATGTAATGAGTTGACCATTTCGAGCATTTCGAGTGGGCAAAACACAATCAAACATATCTATTCCGTAAAACACTGCCTCTACTATGTCCTCAGGCTTGCCTACTCCCATTAAATAATGTGGTTTAGACTCAGGTAAATGGGGTGCAAGGTGCTTTAGTATCCTGGTTTTGTCATCCTTGGGCTCACCAACGCTTAATCCACCAACTGCAATTCCATCAAATCCTATGTCCTCCAATCCTTTGAGTGATTCAATGCGAAGATCCTCATGCATGCCACCCTGAACAATTCCAAATAAAGCAGAGTTAGATTTATGAGCATCACGAGATCTTTTGGCCCAACGTAGAGATAATTCCATGGAGGTTTTAGCTTGCTGATGCTCAGATGGATATGGAGTGCACTCATCAAGAACCATCACAATATCTGAACCAAGATTTTCTTGAATCTGCATTGAGTCCTCTGGGCTCATAAAACATTTTTTTCCATCATATGGAGATTGAAAGCTTACTCCCTCCTCTGTAATTTTTGCCAAGTCTCCAAGACTCCATACTTGAAAACCACCTGAATCTGTGAGGATGGGTTTATCCCAATTAGCAAACTTGTGCAGTCCGCCTAAATTTTTAACCAGCTCGTCTCCGGGTCTCAGCATGAGATGATAGGTATTCCCTAGGATGATTTCAGAACCTGTTTCCTCCAAGTTCTCAACTTCTAGCGCCTTCACTGTTCCATTCGTACCTACTGGCATAAAAGCAGGCGTTTGCACTTTTCCCCTTGGAAAATCTAACTCCCCTCGCCTGGCATAACCAGAAATAGCAGAAACATTAAACTTCATGATATTTCAAAAGCATGGCATCACCATAAGATAAAAATCTATATTCTTTCTCAACTGCTGTTTTATAGATTTCCATCATTTTTTCATACCCTATGAAAGCAGCAACAAGCATAAGCAAGGAAGATTTTGGTAAGTGGAAATTAGTAATCATATGATCAACCACTTTAAACTTATAGCCAGGATAAATAAATAAAGAAGTTTCCCCTTTAAATGCCGACGGCTCATCCTGAAAGGCTGTTTCAATAGCTCTAACAGATGTTGTTCCAACAGCAACAATTTTACCCTTGCTCGCTTTGATCCTTTTAACCTGATCAATCAAGTCAGAGTTAACCTCAACCAACTCTTTATGAATCACATGATCTTCTATGTGATCTGTTTTTACGGGTTGAAAAGTCCCTGCCCCAACATGCAAATTTACATAGCCAAACTCTACCCCTTTGTTCTGAAGGGTATTGAGAAGTTCCTGATCGAAATGCATGCCAGCAGTAGGTGCAGCAACAGATGCTTTTTGATTGGGATCAGCATAAATAGTTTCATACCTCTCTTCATCTAACTTTTCTGCTGCTCTATTCATGTAGGGTGGTAAAGGGATTTGACCATATTGTTCAAATAAAGATTTTGGATGGTCAGACCAATTTAAAATAAAGAAATTATCTTGCCGACCTTCAACAGTGGCTAAAAATCTTTGGCCTTGAAATGAGAACACGAGTTCTGCTCCCTCTTTCGGGGTCCTGGATGATCTAATTTGAGTTAAAGTCTGATTATCAGAAAGAAACCTTTCAAGCAGGATTTCTATTTTTCCACCAGTGCTTTTCTCTCCATATAATCGAGCCGGAATCACGGAGGTTTTATTTAATATTAAAAGATCCCCCTTGTTTATATAGTTTCCAATCTCTTTGAAAACTTGATGTTGAATAGAGTCAATGGCAACCAGTAATTTTGAGTCAGTTCTTTCCGAGGAAGGATATTGAGCAATAAGATGCTCGGGAAGATCGTAATTAAATTTATCTGTTTTCATGGGAGGTGCTAATTTTAAAAGATGTTGAACTCAGCTACAATGACCGCCGTGCCCCATTGGCGGAATTGGTAGACGCGCGCGATTCAAAATCGCGTTCCTTCGGGAGTACCTGTTCGACTCAGGTATGGGGCACCAAATTTCTTAATATTAATAACTACAATCGGTATTCAAGATTAAAAAAAGATAGTTTCTTGTTGTGCTTGCATCTTGCCAGCTGTCGGTTGTAGAAATTAGGTCAAGACAACCAAGTTTATCTGCATCAATTGGGACGCCTTTGAATAAAGTATCGTTGTTTCCACTAAAGAACACCGGTCGATTAGGCAAAGCGGAATTCGGTAAGGATCGAAAATTACCAACCCCATCATTAATCGCAACATGTGCACCATGAAAACTAGTTCGAAAATCTCTTGTTGAATGAACGATATCAAGAGCACCATCTAGATTCATATCTCGAATATAGATATTACTCTCACCATGATGATCGGCTGCTCTTTCTTGATTGATAAACCGCGCATCGGTCTCATCTTCTAGATTTCCAGCACCATCATTTATTAAGACTTGGACATAAGCACCTTCATAATATGGATTAGCTCTAGTAATTCCCACTGCAATATCCATAAAGCCATCATTATTTAAATCTCCTTTTACGGCATGATTATATTTGGTCTCATTGATGCCAAATGGGCCAGGAGGCATGGGTATTTTTTTCCAGTTTTGAATGTCTTTCGTGCCATTACTTAGTAAAGTAAAACCCTCCTCTGGATTTTGATCAAAATTCCATCTGTCATTAAAGTTCCAAAAAATAATATCGTCAAACCCATCATTATTTAAATCTGCTAGCAGGCTACTCATGGGGCTTCCATATTTGTAATTCCAATCTAGATTAAGATATGGATGAATGGTAAATCTGCCTTCCCCATCATTGACCAATAACATGTTGCATGCAAAAAGATCAATGTCGCCATCACCATCTGGGTCTCCTCCACTTGCATCATGGGCAAATCTGCATAATTGCCCCATGCCATTATTTTCATCATTTATGTTTGCTGAGCTTACCTCAAACCTACCCAATGAATTTGATAACAACAAAAAATGTGGATAAGGATCAATACCCCATCTCTTATCCTGCTTAACAGATAGCCCCATAGATCCAGCAAAGACATCATCTATGCCATCACCATTTAGATCATCGACAACTAACCTATATGCAAAGGGATGCGTGGGAGCTTCTGATGTAGCGTAAAGATTTAAATCTTCTGCAAATCCACCATTTTGATCATTCAAATAAATATTGATGGGTCCATAAATCTTTTTACTTTGATCTATGGTGTGCGGAAAAATAGCCCATGCAACCACAAAATCTTCAAAACCATCACCATTAAAATCACCAATTGCAATATTGTGAGCATCTTGGCCAAACAATTCATTCTCATATGTAACACAATCATTTTCTGTTGGGTAACAAACTGTTGCCGAATATCTATCTGTGATTTCTATTCCTCCAAACCCAATATCATGAGCGCTAAAATATGAAGAGCTGAGATATGGAATGTTGCTTGGTTCGGGATTTGGAGTAAATACTGTTTGATGTCTTGTAACATTAAGCGTGAAATTCTGTGAACCAGCACATTCAGGTTTAACGGAGGTGTTAGCAGTACGAACACCAAATGAAAACTCCTTGCTTTCACCGTAAATTATGGGTGCTCTAAAATTAAAATTTAAGTCATCTGAGGTGCTCAACCATAATAAATCTGGGCCTAAAATCTCAAATTTACATCCCTCAATGCTTGGGATGACTTGTATTGCAACATTCTCATAGCTTTGAACTGATGAGGGTAATCCAGTAACTGAGAATGTCAGCATATTAGCTTGGGGCGTCGAACCACCACCACCCCCTCCGCAACCATTAACAAATAATGCGCAAATCAAAGATGCAATGAAATTTCTTGAAATATTTTTATTGTGTTTAAATATCATTTTTTAAAACCCTTATTATTGTATTACTTAGTTAAAAAAATGCGCAATATAAATACATATAATCGAATAGTCATTAAGATCGGTTCAGCCGTTCTTTCAGCTTCCAATGGAATGGTTAATCATAAAATTTTAGCTGCAATCAGCGAGGATATAGCCTGGCTTTTAAAAAATGATAAAGAGGTGTTAATCGTGTCTTCTGGTGCTATAGCTTTGGGAAGGAAACAAATAAAATTACCAAAAAATTTAACTCTAGCTGAATCTCAAGCCCTGGCTGCTCATGGACAGATAGAATTAATGTCAGCATGGAAGAAACATCTAAATAAATTCTCTATTCCAATTGGCCAAATTCTCTTAACTCCAAGAGATACAGAGCTAAAACTTTCATCAAGAAATGCCAAACAAACTGTAAGTAAATTAATAGAAGCCGGATGCTTACCAATCGTCAATGAAAATGACAGCACTGCAACTGATGAAATAAAATTTGGTGATAATGACCTTTTGGCAGCAAAAGTAGCCAAACTTATAGGCGCAGATCTTCTTATTGTGCTATCAACAGTTGACGGACTCTACACCTCTGCTGAAGATGTACACACAAAAAAACTTGGTTCTCTTATAAAAGAGGTTAACAATATAACTTCTAAAGTTAAAAAGATGGCAGGTCACGCTAGCGAAATGGGGAAAGGTGGGATGATTGCAAAGATTGAAGCAGCTGAAATTTGTTTAAAAAATAAATGTGCAATGGTTATTTCTTCTGGAGCAAATAAAAAACCAATTAGAGGCATTAGCAATAGAGCCAAAGGGACATGGTTTATAAAAAAATGAATATAGAGCTTTCCACTTTACTAACTGAAATGGCTCAGAATGCTAGAAGTGCTGGCGAGATATTAAATACTGCGACCAGCAATCAAAAAAATAAATTTTTTAAGTATGCTGTTTCAGCAATTCAAGATGACACTGATTTAATTCTTAATGCCAATCAAATTGATATTAAAGCAGCAAAGGATAATCAGAAAGATGCAGCTTTTGTCGATCGCTTGGCTTTAGACGAGCTAAGGCTGCAGGGAATATGTGATACCTTGGATGAAATAAGATCATTCGAGGATCCAGTTGGCAAAGTACTTGCTTCATGGAGCAGACCTAATGGTTTGAAAATCTCAAGGGTTGCTACCCCTCTTGGCGTTATAGGCTTAATTTTTGAAAGCCGTCCCAATGTTGCTGCTGATGCTGGAGGTTTATGCTTAAAATCCGGCAATGCAGTGATCTTAAGAAGTGGTAAAGACGGGCTGAGATCAGCCCAAGCCATTGTTAACTCTTTACAAAATGCATTGATAAGTGCGGACCTGCCTAAAGAATGCATACAAATAGTTCCTTCTGAGGATAGGAAAGCAGCAACCATGATGTTAGAGGGGATCAATGGCGGCATAGACGTCATTGTTCCAAGAGGTGGAAAAAGCCTTGTTTCTGAAGTTGAAAAATCTGCCAAAGTACCTGTCTTTGGCCACCTAGAAGGTATTTGTCATATTTATGTGGACGAAGATGCTGATCGAGAAAAAGCTATATCGGTATGCTTAAATGCAAAGATGCGTAGAACTGGTATTTGTGGTGCTGTAGAGACGATATTGGTTAACGAAAATATTGTTTCGCTGTTTATGCCAAAGCTTATAGCTGCTCTAGCAGAAGCAGAATGTGAAGTACGATGCTGCGAAAAGACAATCGAGTTTGACAACAGGGCTGTACCCGCATCAATTGATGATTGGTCTACAGAGTATCTTGCTCCAATTGTCAGTATAAAATCTGTTGCGAGTATTGATGATGCGGTTGATCATATTAAAAAATATGGAACTGGACATACAGAGTCAATTATTAGCGAAAATCAAAATGCGCAATCTAAATTTACAAGTTCGATAGACAGTGCAATTGTCATGATCAACACATCTACACAATTTGCTGATGGCGGTGAATTTGGCCTCGGTGGAGAAATTGGAATCGCTACAGGCAAATTCCATGCCAGAGGTCCAGTAGGAATTAATCAACTAACTAGTTTCAAATATATTGTTAGTGGAAACGGTCAAATCAGAGATTAATTTATAAACATTGATGCTGAATAAAATGAGAAGGATTGATGACTAGCTATATCAAAAATTTAAAATTTAAATCAATACTTCCATTTTTATTTGCGTTCATCCTGTCTGCTTGCGGCGGAGGTGGAGGCGGCGATGGAGGAACTTATGTTGGTGAAGTTGGTGGGTCGATTGCTGCAAATACAGCGCCAACTATTCTTGGTGCATATTCAAATACTCAGGTTGCTTGCTGTTACTTTGAACCTAACAACGACTACTTTAGCCCAGAGGGAATAACCTCTATATTTACAGTTAGTGCATCAGATGCTGAAGGTGACTCAATAACCTTTTCAGTGTCAGGTGATGATGCTTCTAAAATGAACATTTCTAAAAAAGACGGAGTTAATGAGGCTGTTGTCAGTTTTATTTTAGCTCCTAACTTCGAATCTCCTGAAGATACCAATTCAGATAACATCTATTCTTTTAATATTATTGTTAGCGATGGAACTCTCAGTTCCTCACAAGCATTCACTATTTCTATAATTAAAGACACCTCAGCTGATACAGCTAGCGCCTGGGATGGTGTGCTATTAAAAAATGATACCTACAAACCATATGAAAAATATGGAACTTCTTACAATTTAATCGTGGGCGCCCTGCCTGATGTAACGGATGGGTTTGTAACAAATGTTTTAAATATTGCTAATAAAATGCTCGCTAGTAATGATTCCACCAACTCAGTCGATAGAGATTTATTGCTTAATAATTTTAATCAATACAACGCTTTTCAAAGAGTTGGAAAAACTAATATGAGCAGCTACGATCCAGCACTTAACAATGACAACTATGCTGGCTGGGATTTTATTAATGATAATTACGCTGTTGTAGATTTTATTTGGGAGTCTACTTATAGATCCCTTGCTGATGAGCGAACTAAAGCTAGTCAAATTAATGCGATCTTAGAGCATCTGCTTCATACCATCACATCAATATTTGATAAGAGCTATACATCATGGGGATATGAAGATGAATCATCTGCGTTAGTTCTTGCGATGAATGAGGCAATCACAGGTGGTTTCTATGATCCTTCAGACAATTATGGCAGCTTATCTGATAGCGATCCTGCTCTCTATAAAAGAATTATTGCTCAAGAATTTGCATACTGGATGATACTAACAGGCTGGGATTTGAAGGCTTTATATGCTCCAGATACATCTCCAGAATGGACCATCAGCAATGCCTCAGAAATGGAAACAAAGTTACCGCTGGCCCATACATTATTCAAAGATACTGTAAATGGAGTGCTGGTTAATCCAACACAAGCTTATCTAGATAGTTTAAGTTTTAGTTCGTTGGTATCAGCTACTGATGTAGCGAATGGGCCATCTTTTCTAGTTAGCGTTGAAGCCAATGCCAATGGGGCAGGAAATGTTTATGTAATTGATGGGACGCAAAAAAAATCAATCGCCCTTGAGGTTGGAGTAAATTATATATTCAATCATTCGACTGATCATCCCCTAAGATTTTCTACCACTCCGGATGGAACTCACGGTGGTGGCGTGGAATATGCACAAGGGGTTTATACCTATAATCCTGGTAGAACTGAGATTGAGGTACACTCTGAAACTCCAACTACACTGTATTACTATTGCTCTATCCACCCAGGAATGGGCGGCAGCATTACAATATCAGGTTAGGCCGGTCTAAATATAAACATCGAATCTGGTTGTTTTACCAGATACTTCATAGTTCGTTTGGTAGGAAAAAGGCTCGGCTTTAATAGGCCTTTTTACAACCATTTTTTGTGCTGGGATCAATTGCAAAACTTCAAAGTCTTGTGATGCATTATTTGCTAAAGCTTCTACTTCCAAAATCTTTGATATGTACTCAAGCTGTCCTGAACTTAGAGCATTTTTTTTTGAGGGTGGGTACATGGGATCAAAGTAAATCACATCAAAATTTTTTGCGCGAGCGGCATAAGAGCATGCATTTGCATGAATAAGATCAAGTTTTAGAAAAATGCTCTGATCCTCACTTCGACTTATTCCATCTTGAAGTAAATAAAATAAAATTTTACTTTGCTCAAGTGCTGTAACGTTGTGGCCTAGGCTGAGAAATAATAAAGTATCTTGTAACATGCC
>Ga0213869_10000305_pt1 | contig 40584 bp, 41 predicted proteins | sample PICome_10_FD_160083 | JGI IMG/M metagenome (GOLD analysis project Ga0213869, IMG submission 160083) | Coastal seawater microbial communities near Pivers Island, North Carolina, United States - PICO132 | ecosystem: Environmental > Aquatic > Marine > Coastal | place: USA: North Carolina...
CATCACCCCCAAGAGTGTGGGTATGACCAACAAAAGCCTGCGGATGATATATGCAACCATATTAGTTTAACACACCTGCAGCTTCCAATTTGGCGGCCTTTTCTGCATCAAACCACCAAAAATCTAGCTCGCCACGTGCAAAAGATGGCAGCGGTTCGGGGTAGCCATATTGATCATAAAAGGCGACCGTATGCACTGCTTTGAACCATTGAGGGATCCAGAAGCGTTTGGCCCGCAACACGCGATCAAGCGCGCGAATATTGGTGTTCAGCTCTGCTTTGCTTTGGGCCCGCACAACTTTTTCAATCAAAGCATCAATAGCGGGGTCCGAAAGGCCCATCAAATTGCGGCTGCTTTGCTCCATCGCCTTGGTGCCGAAATATTGCTCTAAACTCGAAGAAGGCTCAAAACTCATACGCATCGAATGGGTAGTTACGTCAAAATCATAGGCTCGCGTGCGTTCGCTTTCCTGCGCCGTATCCACGCGGTTTAGACGCGCATCAATACCCAGAGCCTTCATATTCTCGATCATAGGATTGGTTATCCGGTCAAAAGCTGGCGAGCTGTCGAGCACCTCAAGGGTGAAGACCTGTCCATCTTTTTCGCGCATCCCCTCACTGTTGACACGCCAGCCCGCCTCATCCATCAGCTTCGACGCGCGGCGCAGGTTTTTGCGGTCCAATTGCCGCGCGCCTGAAACCGGAGCCATGACCGCCTCATCCGTGAGAATATTAGCGTTCAACAGGCCCTGATCCACCAAAGGTTGCAAAACGGCGAGTTCTACACCCATGGGAACACCCCTCGCCTCAAGCTCAGAGTTGCCCCAAAAGGACTGCACTCGATCATACAGACCGTAGAACAACTGCTCATTTGACCATTCAAAATTAAACATCATTGCTAAAGCCTCGCGCACCAACGGATCCTGAAACTTTTCGCGCCGCAGATTAAACACATAGGCCTGCGCCATAGCCAGATTGCCATCTAGCAATTCGGTTTTCACCACATGACCTGCATCAATGGATGCAAAATCATAGGAAGTTGCCCATTGTTTTGAGCTATTTTCAGATCGGAACGTGTATAGGCCACCCTTAAAGCCTTCAAAGGCGGCCGCCGAATCTGCGAAATATTCAATGCGAATACGGTCGAAATTATTCCGTCCAACATTGGATGGAATATCTCCGCCCCAATAGTCATCGCGGCGGGCATAGACCACGCGCTGGTTCACTTCATAACTGTCGAGCACATAGGGGCCGGTGCCGATGAAAGGCGTGAGCGAGGATTCATCTAAACGCGTGCCGGTGTTTTCGAACCAGGCCTTTGAGAACACAGGAATGCCGCCAGCCAAATCAACCACATCCCGGCGCGGCGCGTCTTCTGTGAAGATAAATTTGATCTGGAGCGGCGATAGAACCTCAATATCTGCCACCATGCCCGACACAGCCGCGCGGTAGGAGGGCAGGCCCTGCTCCATAAACAGATTGAAGGTAAATTTCACATCTTCAGCCGTCAAAGCTGAACCATCAGAAAACCGCACATCATCGCGCAGGGTAAAAATCGCCCAATCAAGACTTTTGGGGTATTCCACAGTGGTACATAAGAAACAGTAGCTCGCAGTTGCATCATCTGCAAAAGACGTCAGGACCGTTTCAAATGGCATCGACGATAGGGCGGCCTGATTGCCCTTTCGGGCATAGGGGTTGAAACTGTCAAAGGTTCCAAAGAACCATTGTGAAATTTCGCCGCCCTTAGGCGCCTCAGGGTTCACATAGTCCAAATGCGCAAAATCCGCCGGATATTTCAAATCACCGAAATAAGAATAGCCATGACTGACGGTGACCGGATCATGCGACTCTGCGGCAAGCCCGCCTGCACTCGTCACAACCAGAGCAGCGCTCAAGACAAGACCGTTACAAAACCTAAAATTCATATGCCCACCTCACTGTTGTTCATCAAATCCACCAACAGAAAGTAACTTAGCGGGTTTTTCGCAATTGCGAAGGGGGCAGCGCATTATTTTCAGGCAAATCGGCGCCAGTACGGGCCATCATGGCGCCCAAATGCAAGAAGGGCCGCCCATAGGCAGCCCTGTCGCAGTCATGTGCAGCACACTGCACCCACAAAATCTGTTCGATTAATCACTGATGGTCTCAAGATAGGCGATTAAATTCGCGCGATCTTCGGGCTTGGACAAGCCGTTAAAACTCATCTTTGTGCCAGGCGCGTATTTGGACGGCTTGGTCAAGAAACCATTAAGGTTTTCAGCGCTCCAAGTCTCGGCCACCGCCACAAGGCTGCCAGAATACCCAAAGCCTTCAACCGAACCCACGACCCGATCTACAACTGCGTAAAGATGCGGGCCAACACCATTGGCGCCTACTTCCAATTTGTGGCAAGCCGCGCATTTCTTGAAAACTTTGGCGCCTTTCTCAAGATCAGCTGATGCCAGGAGATTGTCCAACATAGGACCCTCTTCGGCTTCCGCCGCGTCTTCTTCTTCATCACCGCTGTCGGTTTCGATCCAGGCAACCCCATGGTATTCTCCATGGTGCGCAGGGCTATAGATTTTATCAGCAAGCCAGCCGCCAAGAACCAGAACAAGCAAAGCCGAACAAAGGGCTGCTGCAATTTTGGTCAAATTCATCGTGTCAAACATGTCGCGATCCATCGTTTCAATTGGGTTGTATCCCTCTAGTCCCTTCCCCCCCTGTCGTGCAAGGTGTAGATGGCGCGACGAAACGACCTTTTTCACGGAATTTGCTAAGGAGACATCAAATGGCACAAAAAATCGCCTTCCAAGGGGAACTTGGCGCCTATTCTCATGAAGCCTGCGTCGCCTCCCGGCCCGATCACGAGCCCCTACCCTGCGCCACATTTGAAGATGTCATTGCGGCAGTGAAAACTGGAGCGGCGGAATTTGCCATGCTTCCGGTAGAAAACACCACCTACGGACGCGTCGCAGATATGCATCGTTTGCTGCCCGAAAGCGGCCTTTTCATAAATGACGAAGTTTTTGTGCGCGTGCGGATCAACCTATTGGCCCTGCCCGGCGTCGCTCTGAGCAATATCAAAGTGGCACGTGGACATTTGGTCATCTTACCACAGTGCCGGAAATTTCTCGACGCCCATGGCATCCGCGGTGAAGCGGCCGCGGATAATGCAGGCGCCGCCGCTGACATTGCCGCGCGCAATGAAAGCACCGCCGCAGCGCTGGCCTCTGAACTGGCCGGCCGCATTCATGGCTTGGAAGTGTTAGAAAAAGACGTTGAAGATCAATCCCATAACACAACGCGCTTTTTGGTCATGTCCGCGCAAGACCAACCCGAGAGGCGCAAAGGTAAAATGCTTACAAGCTTCGTCTTTCAAGTGCGCAACATACCCGCGGCACTTTATAAAGCCATGGGCGGCTTTGCCACCAATGGGGTGAACATGATCAAATTGGAAAGCTACATGTTGGGTGGCGCTTTTCGCGCAACGCAATTTTATGCCGATATTGAAGGCCATCCCGACGACCCCGAGGTCAAACGCGCCTTCGATGAACTGGCATTTTTCACTGATATGATTCGCGTCTTAGGCACTTATCCAGCCGATCCAGACCGGCGTTAACCGCTATTGAACGACACGCTTTTAGACATCTGCGCGGCCCAATCTTGAAACCGAGATTTGAATTTTCGATCTAATGAACTTTTTGCAATGCGCATGGATTACGGCAAAAGCCGCGCCGAGAAGCTTTTTGGCTTCATTTCAACTGAAACCAACAATTGGGAGCGTTGTGGTGCCAAGGTTAAAACCAAAATCACCACATCTCCCGTCAGCCCGTCTGATTCGTTTGATAGGCACACACGCTCCAGCCCTTGCAGCTCCGTTACCAAACACGTCAGTTTTAGTGCCCGGCCGCGGAACTTAAAGTCGATCTCCTAAGCCATGCCTCGCCCCACCTATGGGTAGTCATCCACGCGCCGCATAGCAAGGCAGCGTCGCTGAATCACTGGTTAAGACTGCTCATTAGCACACAGGGCGGGAAAGACCGCCTGTGCAGTTGCTTCTATATCTTCATGGCTTGAAAACTTCGTCTGCTGCCTTGGCAGCTTATAATTTTCACACTTATTATCAATTAGATTCACTAAAAATCCCGAATTACTCTAAATGATCTGCCAGCCAATTTTCCAGTAGAAAATGCGCAATCGCACCTTTCCGTGCTGGTTTTATTGCTGGATGCACCCCCTCAAACACATCCAACATCTCTTCGCGGCTGACCCAGAGCGCGTCTTCGATCTCTTTGGGGTCGATTACGATATCATCATTGAGTGCCTCACCAGCACATCCGAACATCAACGACGCCGGAAAAGGCCAAGGCTGGCTGGCGAGATAGCGGACCTGCCCAACCCGAATGCCCGATTCTTCAAAAACCTCCCGACGCACCGCGGCCTCCAATGTCTCACCTGGTTCCACAAAACCCGCCAAGAGCGAATACATGCCTTCCGGCCAGGCATGCGAACGCCCCATCAACACTTTGTTTCCAAGCGTAATCAACATGATCACCACCGGATCAGTCCGCGGAAAATGAGAACGATTACAGGCCGGGCAATTCCGCTGCCACCCCGCCATCGCCATATTTGAAGGCCCGCCACAGGTGGCGCAATATCCATGCGTGCGGTGCCATTCCAAAAGCCCGCGCCCGGTGACGGCCAATTCTGCGTCGCGGGCGGACAATTGCGTCATAATCGCCCGCAATTCCGCAAAATACTCGCTATTCGTTAAAGCAGGATGCACCTGCAGCGACGGATCAAGAAAGGCATTCAATGTTTCTGGCAGCTCATCTGGCTCCCAAATGGAGATATCCGCCAAGAACAAAGGCTCTTTCGCCTCATTTAGTCCCAAAAAGACCAGAGAATCGGCGGCGCGACCCAAAGCCGGGTGATCCAAATCCACCCAAGCCAAGCCCAGCGCACCGTCCGCCTGGTCTTGCACCAGAGGCTTTCCACGCCAAAACAAGGTGGTTTTGGCCGAAGTATGCGCCTGAAGCGTCGCCTGCGCCTCGAGGCCCCGCAATTCTGCGGCGCGGTTAAGCGCAGATCCCCCAAAAGTAACTGATTCCGCGTGGCGCATATACTCAATCCCAACTTTTTATCTTCGGCGCATTCAATTCGCCTCAGCGATGAATTGCAATGTCAATTTCAAAGCCCTATACAGACCAGGAGAGGTTGACGCGGGTAAGTGCCTCGCCAACCTGGTCAGATCCGGAAGGAAGCAGCCACAACGAGCCCCACTTGGGTCGATGTCCAACCTCTCACCCTTCCCATCTAACCCGCAAGAATTGCCAACATCCCCGGGGGTTTGCTGGACCAATGCCGACGCTGCCTGTAGCATTCGAGAAGGATTCGAGGGATATCATGACCGACACTGCTGCATATCAAGTTTTGGCGCGCAAATACCGCCCAGAAACATTTGCTGATTTAGTTGGGCAGGACGCGATGGTCCAAACCCTGCGCAATGCCTTTGAGGCTGATCGTATCGCCCAAGCCTTCGTAATGACGGGAATTCGCGGAACTGGCAAAACCACTACTGCGCGCATAATTGCTAAGGGCATGAATTGCATCGGCACCGATGGCACAAGCGGCCCAACCATCGACCCATGTGGGAGCTGTGCACATTGCACAGCCATAATGGAAGGGCGGCATGTCGATGTGATGGAGATGGATGCCGCCAGCCGCACCGGTGTCGGCGATATTCGCGAAATTATTGATTCCGTCGCCTATCGCGCCGCCTCCGCGCGTTACAAAATTTACATCATCGATGAAGTTCACATGCTGTCGACCAACGCTTTCAACGCGTTGCTCAAAACATTGGAAGAGCCGCCCGCGCATGTAAAATTTATCTTCGCCACCACGGAAATTCGCAAGGTTCCCGTGACAGTTCTGTCGCGCTGCCAAAGATTTGATCTCAGGCGTATTGAGCCAGATGTGATGATCGCGATGCTGCAAAGAATTGCGAAGGTGGAGGGTGCTGAAATCACCGAAGAGGCACTTGGGCTCATCACCCGCGCCGCTGAAGGCTCGGCGCGCGACGCGCAATCACTTCTAGATCAAGCCATTTCTCACGGCGCTGGACAAACCACGGCCGATCAGGTCCGCGCTATGCTGGGACTGGCGGATCGAGGGCGGGTGTTGGATCTGTTCGACCTAATTTTGCGCGGTGATGCGGAAGACGCTTTGGGCGAGCTTTCTGCGCAATACGCCGCCGGGGCCGATCCTATGGCAATACTGCGCGATCTAGCGGAAGTCAGCCATTGGGTCAGCGTAATTAAGATCACACCGGTTGCCGCCGAAGATCCGACTGTCTCGCCCGATGAACGCAACCGGGGGCTGGTCATGGCAGAGCGTCTGCCAATGCGCGTGTTAAGCAGGATGTGGCAAATGCTGCTCACCGCCCTGGAAGAGGTCGGTCGAGCGCCCAATGCGATGATGGCCGCGGAAATGGCGTTGATCCGCCTCACCCATGTGGCAGATCTGCCCACGCCAGATGAATTGATCCGAAAGCTTCAAAATACACCCATTCCAGCAGCGCAGTCCCAAAACGCAGGCACCCCTGACGCAACGGGAGCGCGCGCGCATCAAAGCGCTCAGACCGCCGCACCACAAAGGGTCAGCCCATCTGCCTATGCCAGAGACGCCGCGCCTAGAGCGCAAGGAGTCAGTGGGGCCACAGCCTCCGCCGCACACGCCAAAGCCCCGTCAGCAGAGACGCTGGCCGGTTTTGCCCGATTTGAGGATGTGTTGGAGCTGATTCGCCATCATCGCGACGTAAAACTCTTAGTTGATGTTGAAACCAGCTTAAAATTGGTGAGCTATAGTCCGGGCCGCATTGAATTTGAGCCAACTGATACAGCCCCGCGCGATCTTGCCCAAAGGCTCGGCACCCGGCTGCAAACCTGGACCGCGCAGAGATGGGCAGTTTCTATTGGCACCAATGGCGCCAGCACCATCGCCACGCTACGCGATGAAGCCGCCCTTGAGCTTAAAGAACAAGCCAAAGCTCACCCTTTGGTGCAAGCGGTCCTTGTCGCGTTTCCCAAGGCACAAATCAGCGAAATTCGCACCGCAAAAGATATCGCAGCAGAAGCGCAGATTGATGCGCTGCCCGAGGTTGAGGATGAATGGGATCCCTTTGACGACGAATAATCCACTGCCAATGCCCCAGCCGTGCGCTGCGGGCTGCTTTTACAACACGCGCAAGAAGAGGTGACACAATGCTAAACGGTCTCGGCGGCCTTGGTGACATGGCCAAGATGATGAAAACAGCTCAAGAAATGCAAGGGAAGATGACCCAATTGCAGGACGATCTGGCAAATATCTCCGTCACAGGTGAAAGCGGCGCCGGGCTGGTGACCGCAACGGCCGATGCCAAGGGCACATTAACCGGATTGAATATCGATGCCAGCATTTTTGACCCAAACGAAAAAGAAGTGGTGGAAGATCTCATCCTTGCCGCCATTAAAGACGCACAGGCTAAGGCGGCAGATAGATCCGCATCCGAAATGAAAGCCCTGCAGCAAAGTCTTGGCCTGCCTGCGGATATGAAGCTGCCCTTTTGACCCTTAGGCCACATCGATGAGCAACAGCAGCAAAGATCTCGAACATTTGATCGAATTGATGGCCAAGCTGCCGGGGCTTGGGCCGCGTTCCGCACGGCGTGCAGTTTTGCATATGATCAAAAAACGTGCCTTGTTGATGACGCCTCTTGCGGATGTCTTGGCTGAAGTGGCTGTCACCGTCCGCGAATGTTTGAATTGCGGCAATATCGGCACGTCCGATACATGCGATATTTGCCAAAACCCCAAACGCGAAAATGGTGAGATTTGTGTGGTGGAGGAAGTCTCGGACCTTTGGGCCATGGAACGCAGCCATATGTTCAAAGGTCGCTATCATGTACTGGGTGGAACTCTTTCGGCACTCGATGCCATTGGTCCGGATGAGCTGCGCATTCCCCGGCTCTTACGACGAGTCCGTGATGAGAATGTCTCTGAAGTGATTTTAGCACTCAATGCCACCATCGACGGGCAAACCACCGCCCATTATATCGCCGATCAACTGGGCGATGTGCGCGTCTCAACCCTAGCTCAGGGTGTGCCAATTGGCGGCGAGCTGGACTATCTGGACGATGGGACAATCACAGCTGCCCTGCGGGCACGCAAAACGCTTTAAGCGCAAATTCCACTTGAGCAAAAACAGAGGCGGCCGAAGCCGCCTTGCATATTTTTGCATTGACGTCTTTTAGCTCAACCGGGCTGCTCTTCACCGTTGCTACTTGGCAGATTGAAGAAACTGTCGGCATCCAACAAATCGCCATGCTGGCGCTCGTCCTCTTCCTCTTCTGGCGCATCGGCCAGGGTGAAGGTTTCAAGACCAGAAATGGCGGCTGGAATGCGCGGCTCGTCGGACATGCCAAGGCTTTGCTCAGTGCTGACCAGGCGGCGGCGCTCGTCGTCAGACATCGCCTCACCATCACGCAATTTTTTTGCATTTGCCTTTTGTACCAAAGCATCCAACTCTGACTGCTTACACAAGCCCAAGGCCACTGGATCAATCGGGTTGATGTTGGTGATGTTCCAATGGGTCCGCTCACGGATGGCTTGAATGGTTGGCTTGGTTGTCCCGACCAGTTTCGATATTTGACCATCAGAAAGCTCCGGGTGAAATTTAACCAACCAGAGAATCGATGCCGGGCGGTCTTGACGCTTGGACAGCGGCGTATAGCGCGGACCACGGCGTTTTTCTTCGCCCACGGCAGCGGCATAAAACTTCAACGACAGCTTATGCGTTGGGTCGGCCTGCGCTGTATCCAGTTCTTCTTGGGTCAACTGATTGTTGGCAATTGGATCGAAGCCCTTTACGCCAGCCGCCACATCTCCATCGGCAATGCCTTGAATTTCAAGCTCATGCATTTCAACAAAGTCAGCAATCTGTTTAAAGCTGAGGGTTGTATTGTCCACCAGCCAAACTGCGGTGGCTTTTGCCATAATTGGTTTTGCCATCTCGGCCTCCATCCTAAACTTTTAATTCCAGACATAGCTATCTTGACGCCTCGCGGCGGTCCCAGGTTTTGGCGGGACGAGTTACCATTTTTGGAAAACTTAACGTTTGTATAATCCCTTGCGCAGGAAAGGGAAAGCCCCCGCGGGACCATCAGCATTTATTTATGATCCAGGGACCTGGGTTCAAATTGAGTCAAATTTCCAGAACAATTTTACCTATATGCTGGCTGGCTTCCATATGCGCATGGGCCTGACGGGCCTCTACCAACGGGAATGTACTGTCAAAAATAGGGGCAATGCGGCCTGCCGCCAGATGCGGCCAAACCTCATCGTACAAAGCCTGCGCTATTTTGGCCTTGGCCAAATCGCTTTGCGGTCGCAGGGTCGAGCCCGTCAGCATCAATCGACGGGTCATCATTTGCACCAAATTAAGCTCCACTTTCGGACCTTGCAAAAAGGCAATTTGCACCAAACGCCCATCATCTGCTAAGGCTTTAAGATTACGTTGGATATAGGATCCCCCGACCATGTCGAGAATGAGGTTCATACCCCCATAGGGTTTAAGCACATCCTCAAAGACCTCATTACGGTAATTCATCGCACGCTCTGCCCCGAGGTCCTTGCACGCTTGGCATTTTGCTTCTGATCCAGCGGTCGCAAAAACCCTTGCTCCGAATAAATGCGCCAATTGAATCGCCGTTGTTCCGATACCTGATGATCCACCATGCACGAGAAATTTCTCCCCAGCCTGCAATGCGCCGCGCTGAAAGACATTGGAATAGACGGTGAAATAGGTCTCCGGCAGGCACGAAGCTTGCTTCAAGCTCAACCCCCGCGGAACAGGGAGGCAATGGTGGGCAGAGGTAGCAGCAAACTCCGCGTATCCGCCACCTGGCAATAGCGCACAGACCTCATCACCGACGGCCCATTCGGTCACCCCCGCGCCCACTTCGGCAATGATCCCAGCCCCCTCTAACCCTGGCAGATCGCTGGCACCTACAGGTGCATTATAAAGCCCTGCACGCTGTAGCGCGTCCGGTCGATTGACCCCAGCATAGGCCAAGGCAATCACCACCTGCCCATGACCTGCTCGCGGGCGTGGACGTGTGGTCACTTGCAACACATCTGGTGCGCCAGGCGCCGTTATTTCAACAGCCGTCATTTGGGACATGTCAGCCCTCCTTCACAAACTTCCAGACTAAAACTTAGACGCCCGCCCTGGTAAATCATCGCGGGTTTGGGGGGCTTTGATCTTCCCGAGAAGCCACAGCGGCCCCGCCAAAGCGGCAGTCAGGGGTTTGTTATCGCGAAGCTTTGCCTTGGCAATTTCTATTTGCATGACATTTTCAATGCGCCGATCCAAAAACGCCCAGGTCGCCACATGGCCCGGACTCTCATCACCCAACCAAAACAAGACCGTCGCACCATAGACAGCACTTAAGGTTGCGCGCTTTGAATACCAATTCACATCACGCGAACTGTCTAACAAGACATCCCAGATATGATCGGCCGTCCCCCAAATCAACTTGGCGCCTTCGCCCGCATGTTGCGGCAAAGCAAAGAGCGAGGTGGCGCGTCTCACCGCCTCTTTATCCGCGATAGCCTCAAGTCTGAGGCGCACTGCCAATGTAATTTTTTCTCTAATTTTCAGGGAGACAGTGGATGAGGACTGGTAGGCGGCGCACATCGCCGCATCGCCCTTCCTATGATAGGCCACCGCCAAATCCAGCGCGCCACGCGGCGCGAGCATAGCTGCAAATGCCGGGTCCATATCCAAATCTGCCACAGCGCAATCAAAGCTGGTTTGCGACCAGCCATCAAACACCACATGGGGCAGGATCGCTGCAAGAAGTTCTGATAAGTGTTGTTTGACTTTCATGGATACCCCAAATATCTGGTCGCTAGACAAAGCAACGAGCCTGCGCTATCTAGCAGCCTCCTGCAATTTTGCAATTTAAACTAGAAAGGTGGTGAAAACCACATGCAGGTTAGTGTTCGCGACAATAATGTCGATCAGGCCCTCCGGGCTTTGAAGAAAAAGCTACAACGCGAAGGTGTGTTCCGTGAAATGAAGCTCAAGCAACATTTCGAGAAACCATCCGAGAAAAATGCGCGCGAGAAGGCCGAGTCCATTCGTCGCACCCGTAAGCTGGCGCGTAAGAAAGCTGAACGTGAAGGGTAAATGAAGTAATTCATTGCTCTGAGCTGCGCGCTTCGAAACACATGAAAACCCCTGCGTTTCGTGGGGGTTTTTTATTGCCTAAAGTGGAAGTGCGGTGGTTTTGAACACAGTGCGCAGCGCAAAGCTTGACTGCATTTGTGCGACACCGGGCAACTTGGCCAGAAAGGTGCGGTGGATTTTGGCGAAATCATCCGTATCTTTGGCAACGACTTTAAGCAAATAATCAGCGCTGCCAGCCATCAAATGGCATTCCAAGACATCAGGAATCAGCGCCACCGCTTTTTCGAAGGCCACCAAGACATCGTCAGCTTGTCCGCTCAACGTAATCTCCACAAACACCGTTGATCGGCGATCCACTTTGCGCGGATCTACCAGCGCCACATAATCGCGGATATAGCCTTCAGCCTCCAGACGGCCAACTCGCCGATGACAGGCCGATGCCGACATATTGACCTGATCTGCCAAATCCGAATTCGAAATGCGGCCTTTGACCTGCAAAACCGATAATAATCGACGATCTGTAGCGTCTAGTTTCATATCGTCGCCAAATCTCTCAAAGTCTCTCCAAAAGGGAGGTATTTCGTCATTTTAGGCCCAAACAACTATTATCACAACAGCTCAACACTGCCCAGGCCACTATTGTTTGGGACTGACGCTGGGAGCATCAATTATGGGTAAGACATGCACCCAAACCCGGCACTAAAGGCCAGGCTTGAGCAAGCATCATCCGCGAAGGGTGCCGCCAGTAGCTTTGGTTACTTTCGCGACGATTTTTTCGGCAACAGCCTCAATATCGGCATCTTTCAATGTCACGTCCTTGGGTTGCAGCCGGACCGTCACCGCCAAAGATTTCAATCCAGCCTCCAAAGAGCCGCCAGAAAACTCGTCAAAGACGCGAACGTCATCAATCAGAACCTTATCAGCTCCTTTGGCGGCATTCACCAAGGTGATCGCTTCCACTGATTGATCCACAACAAAGGCAAAATCACGCTCCACCGCTTGCAAATCGGAGATGTTCAAGGCTGGGCGAGCCGCCGATTTAGACTTTGGAATTGGGACATTTTTTGTATGTACCGCAAAGGCCACAACCGGACCCTTCACATCGAGAGCCGCAAGAACTTTCGGATGAATTTCACCAAAACCGGCCAGAGAAGTTTTGCCCAATGCCATGCGCGCAGATCGGCCCGGATGCCACCAATCAGAAAGACCGCGTTGAAACTCCACCTTAGATGGGGCACCAATAGCCTGTAGCACAGCTTCCACATCCGCTTTGGCATCATAGATATCGACCGCGCGGCGGGTACCATGCACATCTTTTGGGCCAGTGTGGCCAACCAAAATTCCGCAGGCCAAAGTCTCTTGATCTTCCGGCTCGCCCCCATGCCAAACAGGGCCCACTTCGAACAACGCCATGTCAGAAATGCCGCGCGCTTGATTGCGTGCTGCCGCCTGTAGCAGCCCGGGCAAAAGTGATGGGCGCATATGGCTCATCTCCGAGCTGATCGGATTAGACAGCATGGTCGCATCGGCGCCACCGCCGAACATCTCTGCCGATTTGCGATCAATAAAGCTATAAGTCACACATTCATTATATCCCAATGCGGCAACTATGCGTCGGGCGGTTTGCTCGCGGGTCTGCAACACGGAAAAAACTGGTTTCGGCACGCCCAAGTTCACCCGTGCTAAAGGCTTGCCGACAAGCTTGGTCAAGGAGGCAATGCGCGCCACCTCTTCCACCAAATCCGCCTCGCCCATCACATCTGGTCGCCAGCTTGGGACATGCGCCATATCGCCCTCAAGACGGAACCCAAGATCGGTCAATGTTGAACGCTGCATCCGCTCTGGGATATCCATTCCCACGAGGGACTTAACCCGTTCCACATCCAATTTAAACGCCCGTTCGGCATTGGGCACAGCGCCCGCTTGAATCAGCTGGGAGGCTTCGCCACCGGCGTGATCCAAAATCATCCGCACTGCATGTTCCAAACCTTCACGCGTGAACGCTGGATCCACCCCGCGCTCAAACCGGTAACGTGCATCAGAATTGATCTGCAACGCGCGACCCGCATAGGCAATCTGCACCGGGTTCCAATAGGCCGACTCGACGAAGACATTGACCGTTTCGTCTGAACATCCCGTGTCAGCTCCACCCATGATGCCGCCAATGCTTTGCGCACCCGTGTCATCGCTGATCACCATTTGACCGGCGGAAAACTGATAGGTTTTCTCGTCCAGCGCCGCAATTTCTTCGCCACCAATAGCACGGTGCACCCGTAAATTTCCAGCAATTTTATCGGCATCAAATACATGCAACGGCCGGTTGCGATCCATTGTGAAGAAATTTGTCACATCCACCAGAAAACTGATCGGCCGCAGACCGATAGCCCGCAACGCCTGCTGCAACCAATCTGGGCTTGGGCCATTTCTGACCCCGCGAATGACACGGCCGCAAAATATCGGACAGCCGTCCAACGTATCCTCATCAATCAATACTGAGAAATCAGTGGCAAACCCAACGGGCACCGGCGTCACATCGCGATCTTTCAATTTGCCCAAACCACGCGCTGCCAAATCTCGGGCAATGCCACGCACGCCCAAGGCATCAGGACGGTTTGGCGTGATAGCGATCTCAATCACCGGATCCACCAGCGCCGGATCGTTCTGCGCCAGCCAATCGGCATAGCTTTGCCCCACCTCGCCAGAGGCCAGCTCGATGATCCCATCATGCTCGTCGCTCAGCTCCATCTCGCGTTCAGAGCACATCATACCATAGCTCTCAATTCCACGGATTTTTCCAACACCAATTGTGGTGTCAATGCCCGGCACATATACCCCCGGCGCCGCCACGACGACCATAATACCTTTGCGCGCATTTGGGGCGCCACAGATAATTTGTGTCATCCCACTGGCGGTCTCCACCTGGCAGACACGCAGCTTATCGGCATCCGGGTGTTGTCCCGCCTGTATCACTTTGCCAATTGTGAAAGCCGCCAGCTTAGCGACTGGATTTTCAACCGCTTCAACTTCCAGACCAAGGTCGGTCAAAGCATAGGTGATCTCATCCAAGCTCGCTTGGGTCTCTAAATGGTCTTTCAACCAAGACAGTGTGAATTTCATTACTTTGCCCCTGTAGTTCTGTAGCGCGATGTGACATGTGCTGGCCAGTTTTGCAATTCCAAGGTCCGGGTTGCAAGAGCTAGATCACCATGCCCGTCCCGCTCTTCGATATCGGGCAGTGGTTTTCCGGGATCCGCCAGCCAAGCTGCGACGTTGGCGAGTGAAAATTCGGGATGATACTGCGTGCCCCAAAAGCTGACATCTGCGATTTCAGAGGCAAAGGCTTGCACAGAGGAATGGTCGTTTCGAGCCAAAAGACGCGCCCCTTCGGACAAGCACTGCACCTCATCGCGGTGCACGGCGGGCGCATGAAACTGGCTTGCTCGGCCCTGCATCATGGGGTGGCCACGCCCACTATCGTTTAAAGTGATGGCTTTCGCCAGCCCGTCTTCATCGCCATGAGGCGAGGCGGCACATCTGTCACCCAGCATAAAAGCTGCCAACTGCCTGCCATTGCAGGAGCCCCAAATCGGCATCCTCCAGCGGACCACTTGCTTCCAGATGTCCTGCACAATCCGCCCCTCGGGTGCATCTACACACCAGGCCACGCCTGACCCAGTCATCATCACCCCATCGAAGGGCCCTTCAGGCAGAGCCTGCCCCAAATAGGGCGCGCACAGGCTGAAGTTGATTTTTCGCGAAATTGCCTGCAAGATCGCGGCAAAGCCAGGCCCCAAATCCGGCAATTCAGGCGTATTGGAATCGACATTCAAAAGCCTGGTCATGAGATCACACCCGTGACGCCCCATGGATAGGCATCATCGGCTCAGTCCGCTGACCAACCCCGGCTTGTCCAATGCTGCAAAACCATAATGGCGCAGCCAGCGCAGATCACTGTCAAAGAAGGCTCGCAAATCTGGAATACCGTATTTCAGCATAGCGATCCGATCAATGCCCATGCCGAAAGCAAAGCCTTGGTATTTCGCGGCATCAATCCCACCCGCGGCCAATACTTTGGGATGCACCATGCCGGAACCCAAAATCTCTAGCCAATCATCCCCCTCGCCGACTTTCAGCTGACCATCTGCCCAAGAGCAACGAATATCCACCTCGGCAGAAGGTTCCGTAAAGGGGAAGTGCGAGGCGCGGAACCGCAGCTCGACATCATCCACTTCGAAGAAGGCCTTCACAAACTCTTCTAGGCACCACTTCAAATTGGCCATGGAAATATCCGTGTCCAGCGCCAAACCTTCGACCTGATGAAACATCGGCGTATGAGTTTGATCATAGTCAGCCCGATAAACCCGACCGGGGCAGATAACTCGCATCGGCGCGCCCATTTTTTCCATTGAGCGGATTTGAACCGGGCTGGTATGCGTGCGCAGGACATGCGGCGGGCGGGTATCGCCCTCGGCGCGATGGGTATAGAACGTATCCATCTCCGCGCGCGCGGGGTGGTGACCAGGCATGTTGAGAGCGTCAAAATTATACCAGTCAGTTTCGATCTGCGGCCCTTCTGCCACTGAAAACCCCATATCGGAAAAAATCGCAGTTACTTCCTCCCAGACTTGGGAAATTGGGTGGATGGTCCCCGCTGGTCTCTGGCGCCCTGGCAGCGTGACATCCAACCATTCAGACTTCAATCGCTCCTCCAAAGCCGCATCAGCCATGGCTGATTTGCGCGCATTGAGGGCGGAATTAACCTCATCTTTCAGAGCATTGAGTGCCGGGCCAGCCACCTGGCGCTCTTCGGGCGACATTTTACCCAATGATCTCATGTGCAGGCTGATCTCGCCCTTCTTCCCAACAGCTTGAACGCGCAGCTCTTCCAGGGCAGCTTCATCCGCCGCTGCTGAAATGAGGGTCAAATATTTTTCGCGCAGATCATCCATCGGATCCTCCAAATTATATTGCGCCCCGTGCTAGCGAGATTATGCAGCGCGAGCAAGGGCGCTTGCACAAAACTTGCCGCCTTGCTTAAGGTTGGAACTCTATCGGGGGCCTAAGCGCCCTTCCACCGGCCAAGTAACCAATACCATTGATCGGGATTGGCCAAAATGCGCGCTGATAGATTATCATTGAAAGCCTGTGTCATCGTGATGCTATCAGAGGCGGGAATAGGGGCATCAAATTCCACCGCGAATTGCCTGCCATCCTCCGTGCGGGTGCCGAAAGCAGGCACAAGCGGCAGATCATATTTTATCGCCAATTGCGCCGCAACCAGCGCCGTGAGCGCCGGTTGCCCCAAGAATGGCAAACGAATCCCGTCAGGATACTTCTCATCCAGTAAGATTGCGATGAAACCACCAGCTTGCACATGGCGCACCAGTGCGCGGGTGCCGATTTTCCCTGTGGCCAGAATAGGCTTGCCGCCCGCTGCGATGCCCGAATAAAGGCGTCGCTCATAATGGCGATTGGTTTGCGGTCGATAGACGGCGCCAGTCTCTAACCCCAATGATTTGAGTGTTGAGCGCACCGCCTCCCATTGACCAAAATGGCCCGACACGATGATGGCCCCCTTTCCCTCAGCATGCGCTTTTTGCAGGGCAACAAGCCCGGGGCCGGACACGGTATTGCGGTGGTGCAGGGTCTGAAATTCACTACAATGCAGGATTTCATACAGCGTGCGCCCCATGTTGCGGCCCATATTGCGGCACAGATCCAGTCTCTGACGGCGCGGCATATCGGGATAGACGCGCCGCAATTCAGCCTCAACGCGCCGACGTGCCAAAGGGAAGAAACGCACCAAAAGGCCAACCAATCCCCCAAACGCCTGAGCGCGGCGGTCAAAAGCGCGACCACGGGAAATGGTTAAGGCTGACAGGAGCGGTATATAGCGGACGTGCTGCCACAGAGTTTTGACCAAACGCGAAATCATCGTGATCGTATGATGGAATTCGAACGATCCGCCAAGAGTAAAAGCACAGCAAAGGTGAGCTCGGGCATCATCAGCTCAGGAGAGCTCTGCGTCCCAGGGACAGGTAAAGGGACAAGATGAGCGGCGAAGACTCTATTTTAATGAGCACCCCCAGCAATTTTGGCTTCATTTTCTGCAAACGGATTTTTTGGCAGCAGCTGTACGGGGATAGATAATTTTAAAGCTTTTAACCGGCACATCCTTCGGCTCGCTTAACATGATAAAACGCTGGTTGAGCACCCTGGCCCCCATTTCCGAGCCCTGCTTTTAGGTCAGAACCACCTATGCCCCTCTGGCGTCCAAACGCTCAATCGTCAATTCGCGTTCGCGAGCAGCGTTGCCTAAAATATCACTGACGTGAACCATGGGCGTCCCCGCGACGGGCAAATCCAGTTGCTCTTGCAGATCTCACATTTGCTCTGCGGTCACAGGCTTTTCCTACTGTGTGCCGCGAGAAAAATTAATCTCGAAACGATAAAAAAGTGAAACTTCTAAAACTTATTTGCAAAAAATTTTAGAAAAATGATCCGAACCACTGACACCGCCAAGTCACAGACGAAAATAGCCCCGGAGACACTCCGGGGCTGCAGTAAACTTTTCTGACGGCTAAGTTACGCCAGCGCAGCCTGCGCTTTGGACACGATTGCGCCGAAGGCGTCAGGTTCATGCACAGCCAGATCTGCCAAAACTTTGCGATCCACTTCGATACCAGCCAGGGACAGACCGTTGATGAAACGGCTGTAGGACAAAGTTTCGTCATGGCTGCGGCATGCAGCATTGATACGCTGGATCCACAGGCTCCGGAAATTACGCTTGCGGGCCTTCCGGTCACGCGTGGCGTACTGGTTGGCCTTATCGACCGCCTGTGTCGCTGTTTTAAAAAGATTCTTCCGACGACCGGAATACCCTTTGGCAGCTTTGATGATTTTCTTGTGACGGGCGTGGGTTACTGTCCCACCTTTAACACGTGACATCTCTGTGAACCTCCTTAACGGTCGTAGGGCATGTAGCTCTTGACGATCTTCGCATCAGGAGCAGACAGAGTGGTCGTGCCGCGGGCGTCACGAATGAATTTGCGAGTACGTTTGATCATACCGTGGCGTTTGCCAGCTTGTGCAGCCATGACCTTACCGGTTGCTGACACTTTGAAGCGCTTTTTGGCGCTCGACTTGGTCTTCATTTTGGGCATTTCGATCTCCTATTTTAGAACGTGAGCACGCGACTCGGCATGCCACTTTTGGCCGGTCCCGCGTTAGCCTTTGGCTTTTAGGCGCGAATGTCTGCAAGAGCAAGCAGTAAATACTATTTCACCAAAGCCACCACAGCGATCAAAAAAGCCTACTAAATATCAAAAATTGTCAACGCACTGGGTGCTATGATCCAAGACCAAGCCACCATCCCCATCCCCAAGGCAAAGCGCCACCGACCAAAACTGCGGAGCGGTCTTCAATTGAAGCATTAATCGCACTAATGATGCCAAATATGGATAAAACAATGCCACCGGCGATTATTAAAGCCAAATTTTAATCCACTAGCTGTCCGGTTCAGATCGGAAGATTAACCGCTCCTCACAAGGCGCAACGCGCAAAATATTTGTTGTGCCAGCTTGGTTGAAGGGTACCCCAGCTGTTACGGTGATTTGATCACTCTCTTCCGCAAAACCTTGGCTAACTGCGGCCCGTACGGCTGCTACAACCGCAGTCTTAAAGCGATCTACCGGCCCGGTGATCACACAATTCGTGCCCCAGGTCAGGCTCAAACGCCGCGCGGTAATGATATTTGCCGTTAAAGCAATGATCGGCACCCGCGGACGTTCCCGCGCGGTTAGACTGGCAGTTGTACCCGAAGAGGTAAAACACGCAATCGCTTTGACATTCGTAGTTTCGGCGATTTCCCGGGCGGCCGCCACAATACTATCGGCCACAGATTTGCCCTGCACACTCCGACTAGCTTCTAAAATCTCCGTGTAGGTTGGGTCACATTCAACCTCGATGGCCACATTGTTCATCGTCGTGACCGCTTCAATCGGGAACAGACCCGCTGCAGATTCCGCCGACAACATAATCGCGTCTGTGCCTTCATAAATAGAATTGGCTACATCGCTGACCTCAGCGCGAGTCGGCATGGAGCTTTCGATCATACTTTCCAGCATCTGCGTGGCGACGATCACCGGCTTGGCAGCCGCCCGGCATTTGCGCACCAATTGCTTTTGAATTGGCGGCACCGCCTGCACGGGTAGCTCTACCCCCAGATCACCGCGCGCCACCATGATCCCATCACTAACGCGCAAAATCTCATCAAAGGCCGTCACCGCCGCAGGCTTTTCAATCTTTGACAAAACAGCAGCCCGGCCATTGGCCAAAGCGCGCGCTTCGTACACATCTTCCGGGCGCTGAACAAAGGACAGCGCCAGCCAATCAACACCCAGATTGCAGGCAAACTCTAAATCTGCTCTATCTTTCGCAGAAAGGGCTTTGAGTGGCAAAACCACGTCCGGCACGTTCACACCCTTGCGGTTTGAAATCATGCCACCAGCTTCGACCACACATTCCGCGAAATCAACGCCGCAGCTTTGCACCTTCAAACGAATCTTACCGTCATTGACCAAGAGCCGCGCACCCGGCTCCAGAGCCTGAAAAATTTCAGGATGCGGGAGGGTTACGCGATTGATGTCGCCGGGCAAGTCTTGCAAATCCAAGCGAAAAGCCGCGCCGGTGTGTAAATCTTCTTCGACCTTTTCAAAGGTTCCCACCCGCAGCTTTGGCCCTTGGAGATCAGCCAAAATCGCGATGGGACTGTTCAGATCTTTCTCCACCTGCCGAATAATAGCATGGCGTGCAGCAATCTCTGAATGATCCCCATGGGACATGTTCAGCCGAAAAACATCTGCACCCGCCTCGTGTAAAGCCCGGATCATTTCATAATCGTTTGAAGCCGGGCCCAGCGTCGCGACGATTTTTACGTTTCTATCACGTTTCATGCAATGAACTCTTTTATGTTACCGCTATCATGCTGCGCCCCTATGCCCCAATTCACATCCCAGTGCAACTCAACTATGAGAGGGCATGATCGACGAATACCCATTCTCCATTACAGGATCCGAGCATAGAGGGCCATGGCTTATTACATGTGATCATGCAAGCAATCGCGTGCCGCAGGAAATAAACAGCGGCAGCCTCGGATTGCCCAGCGATGATATGAACCGCCATATTGCCTATGATGTTGGGGCCAAAGGGCTAAGCCTTTCGCTGGGCCAGCACCTTAAGGCGCCTGTCTTATGCAGCAATTTCTCCCGTCTGGTGATTGATCCCAACCGTGGCGAAGATGACCCCACTTTGCTGATGAAACTCTATGACGGCAGCCTCATTCCGGCCAATCGTCACGCCGATAAGGCCGAGCTCCAGCGCCGGCTCGAGGCATATCACCGCCCCTACCATGCGGCCTATGCGCAACTCGCCGCATCCGAACCTGCCATTGTCGCGATCCACTCCTTCACCCCACAGCTTGTCGGTCGCCCAAAACGGCCTTGGGAAATCGGCATCCTTTTTGCCAGCGACCGCCGTCTGGCCGATCCGGTCATCACTCGGTTACAAGCGCGCGGAGATCTGACCGTTGGCATCAATGAACCCTATGATGGGCATTTGCCTGGAGACAGCATCGATCGCCACGCCCTTCGTAATGAGCGGCTTAATGTCTTGGTAGAGGTCAGAAATGATTTAATCGAAACTTCCGAAGGCCAAAAAGTTTGGGCTGGGCTATTGGCACCGCTTCTGCAATCGGCCCTAACAGAAGTACAACCGCAACCCCTATCACAAGGATGACCCCTATGGACGTAGAATTGAAACGAGACATTGAAGCCGCCGCCTTCCGCCGCCTGCAGCACCATCTCATCCAAGATCGTCCAGACGTGCAGAATATTGATATGATGAATCTTACTGGATTTTGCCGCAATTGCCTGTCGCGTTGGTATCAGGAGGCCGCGCAAGAGGCTGGCGTTGAAGTGAGCAAAGCAGAGGCGCGCGAAGCTTTTTATGGCATGCCCTTTGAGAGTTGGAAAGACTCGCATCAAACTGATGCGAGCCCAGAGGCCCAGGCAAAATTTTCCGAGAGCCACGACTAGGGTCACGACTGGCGTTTCTCCGCCATCAAGGCCTTTGCCTCGGACACCCAATCGTCCCGGCTGGCCCGGCCTTCAAATCCACGCATTTGCATATCGATATGAGCAATATCTTCTGCCGTCCAAGCGGCAATTTGCGCGTAGGAATAAATCTCGAGCTGATGGCATTGCGCCTCGATTTTTGGACCAATACCTCTAATCTGCCGCAGATCGTCAGGTTGAACATCTAAATTGAGGCGCGCCGGTAAGGCGGGCACATCCGGCAACGCTTCGGGCTCCAAAGGCGGCAGGGTTTTGCCCGCAATCTCGCCATCCACAGGGTCAAGCGCCTGAGTTTTTTTGCCAAATCCCCAGATGATCCAGCCACAAAGCAATCCGAGCAGCCCCGCCAACAGAAGCAAGAGCCACATTTCTATCACAAGAAAAATCCAACCTTCAAACATACGCGCTTTCTCTGTGTGATCGTGTCACAGGTGCTCAGCCCAAATGAACTCAATACGGTCCACAGGCTGGGCAAACGATTCTTGTTGCACATCATGCGGCCTGCGATCTCCGAGCCCCCGTGGGTGAATGCTTTCTTTCGGCAGGCCACGCGCGGTTAGTGCCGCGACCAAAGCCCTGGCCCGCGCCTGGCTGAGTCGGTTATTTTCTGCCTCGCTTTGCATCGAGAAACTATAGTCGACCGCGTCAACTCGCAGCGCAGAAGTTTGCAAACAATGACCAATCAATCCAGCCAACCGCGCCAATGCGGGCGCGGCACTGACATCAAAACGCGCAAGGCCCTTCCTAAAGCTGAGGTGTTCCTGCTCCAGAATATCCGATGTCGCAGCGCTGCACAGCGCGGCTGTTGGCTCAAAACTATAGACCGGCACCCAAGCCCCGGACACCCGGCGTTCCAAAAGCCCGCTGCGCGCATGAATCCGCTCTGCGCCGATATCCACAGTTTGCGAGGCCGCCGTGATTTCGGTGGCGATCACAAACCTCGAGGACAAAGCTGCCGCCAAGTCCTCGGGCGCCACACCCGGCGCGGCCACCCCTGTTAGGGCCAGTTGGCCTGCAGAATAATGAAACTCGAACTGCTCAAAGTGCCGCAGCCAATCTGCCAAAACCCTCAGGACGTGTCGGGTAAAATCCGCCCGGCCTATCAAACCCAGCTGGGCTAAATCCTCTACATACGGCAGCTGCAATATCTGGGCGATCTGTTTTACCTTCAAATCCTTGGGCAATTTCCCCGACAGACGCGCGCCACCTTGCGCATCATAGGTCAGTGTGAAATCCGGCGGTGTACCGTCATCCACCAGATCGAACCGGCGTGTGAGCAAAAATTCGGCTGGCTTTCTCACCAAATGCGCCTCAATTTTCGCCTGTATTTCAGGAGTGGCGACACTGCCAGACAGGTGGAGCGATCCCGGCGCCAACATCAAACGGCCATGTTGCATTTCGCGCAGACCAGCTAGCCCCGTAGCCAAGGCTCCAGTCCAATCGCGTGCGCCATCCGTGATCTCCGCCTGCACCAGTTCCTTAGACCGCAGCGCATCAAAGCCGGAGGTTAATGCCGGGACGTTGACCCCATAGGGAATTTTGCCGCGAACCTGGACTTCAGCGCCATCAAATTCCGCCAAGAGGTAGAACGGCTGACCGTCATCATAAATCTCCAAACGGCGTACAAGCGCCGTGATTGCTGGTCTTTTCCGCAAAGCACGTTCCGCGCGCAACAACCCCGCACGGCTGAACATGCCCGTGATCTCAATTCTCTCCCGTGACACATCAAGCTGGCCCAATCGCGCCTGCGCCATAGCCCTCAAAGCGGCCCGTACCGCTTGGGTAAACTGACCATCCTCGTCGTCGATTCTTGCCTGTTCAATGCGCAAACTCTGCGCCTCTCGGCCGATTTCTTCTGGTACAATTTGCGGCAATAATCCCGTTGGAAATTTACCGGCGGCCATGAGCTGGTCTCGTGATAGCTGAACCGAGAGCGCGAAAGGCTGTCCATCGTCTAGAACCTCAATCGCAACTTGGTTGTCATATCCCTCAGGCAAAGCCGCAAGCACCGCTTGCGCATCATTGGGAAATCGCGCCGTTGCGGTCAAGTGAAGCTGGCTGTCTTCAAACCGCAATGTACCGGATTGCAAATGTGACAGGCTTTCAATGGCACGGTCCATAGCATCGCGCCACCGCGTTTCTGATATGCCGGACGCGAACTGCACATCCACGCCGCCAGCGCTAATCTGCGCCGAAACAGCTGCAAGCGCCGCTTCGCTGGGAGCGTAGCCTGAAACCCTTAGCCCCTGCTCATCGCGGATAATCTGTGTCACATATGGGCGCGCCTCAGCCAAGACAGTCAAGCGATCTGCCAATGTGATATCCTGTCCATGGATGTGAAAATGGCGTAAAACCCGTGCACGCTCTTGTTCAGAATTGATCCATCCTGACACGGTCACCACGCGCCCATTGACTGAGATTTGCAACGGGTGGGCCAGCTCAAGCCCGTCCAAGTTGGCACTTTGCAAAATGCGCGCTTCGATGCGGTCCAGCCAACTATTACAGGCCAACCATCCCAAAGCGCTCAATCCGACGCAAAACGTGATTAATCCGATTTTCGTTCTGAAAGCCACAACACTACCCTTGCTGGACTAAGAAACTATATATCTTGGATTCGAGCAAGACAAAGCAGGCGCACCAGCGTGAGGCGCCTGCAATATGCTGTTAAATTGCCACTTTGCGCGACTCGTCCAGATAGATTTCCCGCAACCGTGTGGCCACAGGTCCGGGTGCGCCTGTCCCAATCGCTGCCCCATCCAGCTCAACCACAGGCATAACAAAGGCAGAAGCCGACGTGAAAAAGGCCTCATCCGCATCCTGTGCCTCGGTCACTGTGAAGGCGCGCTCTTCCACCTCCATTTGCGCTTCGCGGGCAAACCGCAAAACGGCGGCACGGGTGATGCCATGCAAAATGTCGTTCGACAGATATCGGGTGATGATCTTGCCACCTTTGACGATATAGGCGTTGTTTGAAGTGCCTTCTGTGACCGCTCCATCCTCAACCATCCAAGCATCGTCACAGCCGGCCGCCTTAGCCATCATCTTGCCCATGGAAGGATAGAGCAGTTGCACCGTCTTAATATCGCGGCGGGCCCAGCGATGATCCTCAATCGAGATTACCTTAATGCCGGCCTTGGCCATCGGGCTGTCCGCCAGGCCGGGTTTGTTTTGTGTGAACAAAACGATGGTCGGCGGCGTATCTTCACTTGGATAGGCAAAATCTCGATCAGCCGCAGCGCCGCGGGTGATCTGCAAATAGATCAACCCCTCGACGATGTTGTTCGCCCGCACCAATTCCCGGTGCACCTCAAGCAAATCTTCGGTCTCGATCGGGTTGCGCATGCCCAGCTCGCCCAAGGAGCGCGCCAAACGCTTTGCATGGCCATCAAAATCAATAAGCTTTCCATCCAAAACCGACGTCACCTCATAGACGCCATCGGCAAAAAGGAAACCTCGGTCAAAAATTGAAACGGTCGCTTCATTTTCCGGCAAATATGTGCCGTTCACATATACGGTGCGTGTCATTGGTCTATCCCCACAAAGCTGCGACGGGTGGATGCACACCGTCTGCGTCAAATTTCAAAGCGTGGTCGCGGTCTTCGGCCAAAAGCAACGGCCCGTCAAGATCGGTGAACTCTGCGGCCTGCGCCAATAGCACTGCTGGTGCCATCGCCAGCGAACTGCCGACCATGCACCCCACCATCAAACCAAACCCTGCCTTCAACGCCGCATCGCGCAGGGCAAGGGCTTCCGTCAAGCCACCGGTCTTGTCCAATTTTATATTGGCATAATCATACTTCTCACGCATATGCGGCAAAGAGCTCCGGTCATGGCAGCTTTCATCAGCGCAAATCGGCAATGGCCGCGCGAGGCCCAAGAGCGCGTGATCTTCTGATGCTGGCAGAGGCTGTTCAACTAATTCGACACCGAGGCGCAGCAAATGCGGTGCAAGATCTGAGTAAATCTCCGCGCTCCATCCTTCATTGGCGTCCACAATGATTCGTGCCTGGGGCGCACCGCGCCGCACCGCCTCGAGCCGAGGCATATCATCGGGCGTCCCCAACTTGATTTTCAACAAGGGCCGATGCGCATTGAGCTTGGCTTGACGCTCCATCGCCTCAGGGATGTCCAAAGACAGTGTATAGGCTGTGATTTGCGGTTGAAGGTCTTCCAAGCCAATACGCTGCGCCACCGGCACACCGTTGATCTTCGCCTGTAGATCCCAAAAAGCACAATCAACCGCGTTGCGCGCCGCACCCGCCGGCACGGCCTCGCCCAGCTCCTCATGCGAGATGTCGCCCAGCCCGTCGATCTGCGCAGTCACCGAAGCCAAGCTTTCACCATAGCGCGCATAGGGCACACATTCGCCCCAACCGATAACCCCGTCTTTCTCAATCCGAACGGTCAAAACCTCCGCCTGACTGCGCGAACCCCGCGCAATTGTGAAAACCTGTGCCAATTGAAATGTCTCTGGCTGAACCGTGATCCGAATACCCATCCTTATGTCCTTTACCGCATAGGCTGTCGCGGCAGCCCGGGCCTGTCAAGCGACAGGCATAGAGTTGTGCGGCGCCAACAGGCGCCGCTTTTTTGGATCAAAGCGCCAGTATCGCATGAACCAAGCGGCCAGCACCGATGCGAATAGGATCCACTGTTGGAAGTCCCATGCGCTCTTCCACTTCGGCCAAGTAACTTTTGGCCTCGCCCTCAGACATATGTTGAGTGTTGACCGATATCCCCACAACCTGGCAGGCCGGATTGGCCACCCGCGCCAGTGCCAATGCCATATCGCGCAGCTCTTCCAAGCTGGGCTGCTGATAGTCCGGCAACCCGCGCATGTGGCTGCGCGTAGGCTCATGGCCCAAAATCAGCGCGTCTGGCTGCCCGCCATGAATGAGCGCCATGGTCACGCCAGAATAAGATACATGAAACAAGCTGCCTTGTCCCTCAATGTGATCCCAATGATCCTCGTCATTGTCTGGTGTTAAGTATTCTACCGACCCCGCCATAAAATCAGCAATCACCGCGTCCAGTGGCACACCGCCACCCGTAACCAAAATCCCGGTTTGCCCCGTTGCGCGGAAGGTCGATTTCAACCCGCGCTTGCGCATCTCCGCATCCATGGCCATCGCCGTATACATCTTACCGACAGAGCAATCCGTACCGACCGTCAAACACCTCTTACCGCTGCGCTTGATGCCATTGGCGATCGGATATTGCACAGAGGGTATGCGCACATCATGCAATTCGCATCCAAATTTTGCCGCTGTTTCCACCAAATCTGCCTCATCGCGCAACAAATTATGCAAACCTGACGCGAGATCATAGCCTATGGCTAAGGCGTCTTTCAGCACCACTTTCCAGGCATCAGAAATAATCCCACCACGATTTGCCACACCGATGACCAAGGTCTTAGCCCCTGCATCCTTCGCTTCTTGCAAGGACATGTCTGCGATGCCAAGATCCGCGCCGCATCCCTCCATACGAAACTGCGCTACCGCATTTTCAAGGCGCCAGTCTTTGATACCAATGGCGACTTTGGCGGCGAGCTGATCTGGCGCATCGCCGAGGAACAATAAGTAGGGGGTCTTGATCATGGCAATCTCCTGGTGCTGTTACGCGCAATTTACGTCACATATAGAGAAATTTCACCCATTTTTTGGCAAGTATTTGCCCTATAGTGGCAGTAAATTCTATTATTTAGATAATAATAGAAATTTATTGTTTTAAATTATCTTTCTTAGGAGTTCTTGCCCATCCAACCGGCAGTCATCACAGAATCATCCCAAAGTCCTAGGGTGATACAATTGCGCTTGCGACCAGTCGCGCAAGATTATAATGCCAAGCCAGTCAAACTTGAAACTTCCTTACTCGAGGCCCAACATGTCATTTCGTTTGCAACCCACCCCTGCCTCTCGTCCCAATCGCTGCCAATTGTTCGGCCCCGGATCGCGCGTTGCCCTTTTCGAGAAAATGGCAGCAAGTGCAGCAGATGTAATCAATCTCGATCTCGAAGACAGCGTGGCGCCAAGCGACAAAGACAGCGCCCGCGAAAACATCATTCAAACGACCCATGACGTTGATTGGGGCAGCAAAACCCTCTCGGTGCGGATCAACGGTCTCGACACCCCCTATTGGTACCGCGACGTGGTGGATCTTTTGGAACGCGCCTCAGACCGGCTTGACCAAATCATGATCCCAAAGGTTGGCTGTGCCGCTGATGTCTATGCCGTTGATGCTTTGGCCACAGCCATTGAATCTGCTAAGGGTCGCCGCAAGCCCATTACCTTTGAAGTCATTATCGAAAGCGCAGCAGGTCTGGCGCATGTCGAAGAGATTGCCGCAAGCTCACCGCGGCTTGTGGCGATGTCCTTGGGTGCGGCTGATTTCGCCGCCAGCATGGGCATGCAGACCACTGGCATCGGTGGCACACAAGAAAATTACTATATGCAGCGTGGCGAGAATAAATATTGGTCAGATCCTTGGCACTGGGCACAGGCGGCGATCGTTGCAGCCTGTCGCACCCATGGGGTTTTGCCCGTTGATGGGCCCTTTGGCGATTTCAGCGATGACGCGGGTTACCGCGCCCAGGCGCGCCGTTCCGCCACCCTCGGCATGGTTGGCAAGTGGGCTATCCACCCCAAGCAAATTGCATTGGCCAATGAGGTTTTCACCCCTTCTGAGGAAGCTGTCGCAGAGGCCCGCGACATTCTCGCCGCCATGCAGCAGGCCAAAGAAAACGGCGAAGGCGCCACTGTTTACAAAGGCCGTTTGGTCGATATCGCCTCTATCAAACAGGCCGAAGTGATTGTTCGACAATATGAAATGATCAACGGCGCCTAAAGCGACACCGTCGGGTAAAACTTGCCGATCTGACGCAGTTCTGTTGCACTTTGGGGTCGCCGGGGTCATATAGGTTTCAAATCGTCATTTTGAGGCCAGACATGACCAACTATCTTGAATTTGAACGCCCTTTGGCAGAAATTGAAGGCAAGGCTGAAGAGCTGCGTGCGATGGGCCGTGACAACGAGGATATGGACATTGAAGCCGAGGCCAAAGCGCTAGACCAAAAAGCGCATACTATGCTAGATGAGCTATATTCTAAGCTCACCCCTTGGCGCAAATGTCAGGTGGCACGCCACCCTGATCGGCCCCATTGTAAAGACTATATTCAAGAGCTGTTCCAAGAATACACCCCACTGGCCGGGGATCGCAATTTTGCCGATGATCATTCTATCATGGGCGGGCTGGCCCGTCTGGGCGACCGACCTGTCATGGTTATTGGCCATGAAAAAGGCCACGATACCAAATCCCGCATCGCCCGCAATTTTGGTATGGCGCGGCCAGAAGGCTATCGCAAAGCCATCCGTTTGATGGATCTTGCCAACCGTTTTGGTCTGCCGATTATCTCCCTGGTAGATACCCCCGGGGCCTTTCCCGGAAAAGGCGCCGAGGAACGTGGTCAATCAGAAGCTATTGCCCGGTCAACGGAAAAATGCCTACAGCTGAAAGCACCGCTGATCTCCGTCATCATCGGCGAAGGCGGATCCGGTGGGGCGGTAGCCTTTGCCACGGCCAATCGGTTGGTGATGCTTGAGCATTCAATTTACTCCGTTATCAGTCCGGAAGGCTGCGCTTCCATCCTGTGGAAAGATGCGGAAAAAATGCGCGAGGCGGCAGAGGCGCTGCGTCTCACGGCGCAGGATCTCGCGACTTTGGGCATCTGCGATCAAATCATTACTGAGCCAAAGGGCGGCGCGCATCGCGACCCTAAATCTACCATGCAAGCGGTTGGACAGACTTTGGCCAAATTGCTCGACGAGCTCGGCCGGAAAAAGCCAGACAGTTTGATGAAAGATCGGCGGCAAAAATTTCTCGATATCGGCACCAAAGGTTTGGCCAGCTAAGACCCGCACCCAGCTCACCAAAGGGATTTTGTCACCCGGGCGCGCCAGTCTTTCTCATAGGCCGTGCTGTCGATCCGTGCCGATTGCTCCGCCTCTCCCGCAGTTTGCGCCTGCAAGATATCCCCCATGCTTGGCAAATCAGGCCCGGCCTGACCATCCCACAGCCCTGACCGGATGATCGCCCGGGAGCATTGGCCATAAACCTCAGATACGGAGACAACCATCACGCAGCGCGGCAGCTGGCCCTTGCGCTCAAACATCGCAAGATGCGCAGCTGACACCGAAAGATGGGCCTGGCCATTGATGCGCATCACATTAGACTTCCCAGGCACCATGAACATGAGTGAAACCCGTCCATCTTCGACGATGTTGCGCAAGGAATCCAAACGGTTGTTGCCGCGCCAATCCGGAATAAGTAGGGTCTGCGGATCTTGAATCCGCGCAACTGGATCCTCATCTCCGCGGGGGCTGCCATCGGTACCATCAGCGCCCACTGTGCTCAGAATGCAAAACCGCGAGGCGCCAATCCAAGCGGCATATTCCGGCGTGATATGCTGGGCAACTTTGACCAAACTGTTGCGCGAGGGCTTGTCATAAAGCGCTTCAAGTTGTGAGACAGTTGTGATTTGGTCCGCCATCATACCTCGCCACTGGCCTTTTTAATCGGCGAACAAATTTCGACAATACATCCGTTGTTATCGCGGACATAAGCCACAACTTGCCCCCAAGGTTTAGTCTCCGGCGGTTTCACAGGGCTCGCGCCGGCACTTACCGCCCGTTCAAAAGCGCTTTTTGGATCCTCAGTGACAAGGGCAATCTCATAACCTGCCGCTGTCTCATCGGCCCGATTGGCGCGTACAGACAAACCGTTCAGCTTGGCCATCTCATTAGCCGCAAAAGCCAATTTTGTTTCACCAGTTTCTAGCTCGCCGTAAAGTTGGCTTTCATGGAGAAAGCACGTTTGCAGCCCAAACGCCACTTCGTAAAATACTAAGGTTTTAGGAACATTCGACACGTATATAATACTGTATCCAAATCGCATTCTTGTCTTATGGTCACTCATAAAACCCCACTTCGGCCATCAATTCGCGTGAGCGTCCTTCCACGGCGGCTTCCATCAATTCCATGAACTCCGCCACAGGTTTACCCTTTGGGATCGGTTCCATAAACTCCACGGTCGCGATTCCCGGCGCGCGGTAAATGCTGCGCTTTGGCCAAAAAATCCCGGTATTTAATGCTACAGGCACGCAGTCTTGCTGCAATTCCCGGTACAAGACACCCGAACCCATCTTATAGACTTTCTTGTCCCCGGGCGCGACCCGCGTGCCTTGCGGATAGATCACCAACTGCCCAGGTGCCACCCGACCGGACGCGACATCCGCCACCATTTTACGGATGGCTGCCGCACCCTTGCCACGGTTCACGGGCACGCATCCCAAACGATAGGCATATTGACCAACAATGGGCGTAAACAGCAATTGCCGCTTCATGATAAATTTTGACTGATCCAGGCAGTTAAATATGACAATGATATCGAAAAAAGATTGGTGCTTTGCTGCAATCAAAAGCTCGCCTTTTGGAACGGTGCCGCGCACTTGGACTTTGAGGCCAATCATCCAACGAGCGGACCACACCACCCACCAGCAATAAACATTGGCTGCAAGTGTGGCGCCTTTTTGGCTGAGGATCATGGGAATCAGAAAGACGATGGCCACAATGACCATTGCCACATACATCTGAATATTGAACAGCAAAGAGCGAATCCATTGCACTGCATAGGCCATAACGGTTCCTTATCGGTTTCTTGCTCTTGGTATAGGAGCAAACGCTTAGCAAAACCAGCGTCATTGGCCTATCTACAGCGCTTTGAAACTCCGCCTCGTGACATCGGCAGGAATTTGCAAGTGATGCTAAAACGATGTTACTTTCAGTACGTCACCTGTAGCGTTACAGTATCGATGTCGTCTACATTTTGGACACTAAAAAGAATCGAGGCCTCGGTGCGTTTACTCTGCCCCAAATGCGATGCGGAATATGAAATTCCCAACGATGTGATTCCAGCAGAGGGACGGGATGTGCAATGCTCCGCTTGCCAAGAGACTTGGTTTGCCCAAGCCAACACACCGGTGCGCGCGCGGACCACGATGGATCCCAAGGTCAGCAGCATCCTGCAGCAGGAAGTGCGACGCGAGATGAAGGCGCGCGAGGCCGAAACACGCGGGGCCCAGGAAACAGCGCCCAAGAAAGCCCCCGCGACACAAGAGCTGCCTAGACCGGCGCCGCCCTCGAAAAACTTACCACCCATTGATACAGTTGAAATTTCGCCGCTCGTCAACCAAGCTGATGATACGTCCGCCCTGACAAAACCCTTCATGCCAAGCAAGGCACCAGAGGAGGTTGCTCCGCTCGACAGTCGACAACGCGGCACCGTAGCGGCGTTTTTGATCCTAAGTGCGCTGACTGCGATTTATATTTTTGCACCGCAAATCACCGAGAATTTCCCCAACCAAACTGATCGAATCAATACCTATGTATTTTGGATCGATGATCTACGCCAATGGCTGCAGGATGGCTTGCAGGCCATTTTGGACTATCGCATGAGTTTCAGCCTCTAAGACAGGCGCTCAGTTGTGCAACGGGGCCAACTAGAAGCGATCCAACAACCGTCGGAGATAATTGCGCTCCTCTTCTGGGCGCTCCAGCGCACCGGCACGGCGGCGAATTTCTTCCATCAATTCTTGCGAGCGCAGACGCAATTCCTCTTGCGGCACCATCTGCTCGCCTGCGCCCAATTGACCATTGCCCCCCACATCGCGACCCAGCGGATCGCGCGTCGATGGGCTTTGCGATTGCCCCTCTGCGCGGCGGTCGTTGGGGGCGGCACCCTGTCCGGGTGCGGCCTGCTCATCCAGCGTTTCGCCCAAACGCCGCATGGCTTCACGCAGCGCGTCAATAGCCTCCGATTGATTGTCCAGTGCGCCAGGAAGATCTCCCGCACGCAGATTGTCTGCGGCTTGATCCATGGCCTCAGCGGCCTCATCCAGCGCGCGGCGCGCTGCTTGTCCCGCTTCGGTGCCTGCGCCGGGCAAATTGCCCCTTTGCCGCTCCACTTCACGCTCCAATAGTTTTTGTTGCTCGGGCAAACTGCCCTGCGAAGACGGCGCCTCTTCGCCACCGTCGGTGTCGCCCTCTGTCCCACCGCCACCGGGCTGATCGCCCGGTGTTTGGCCTTGCAGATCACGGAAGGTTCGGTCCGATAGCTCTTGTTGCTGGCGCAAACTATCGGCGAGATCATCCATCTGTTGCCCACCACCCTCTTGGCCGTCTTGACCCTCCTGCCCGTCGCCACCCAATTGCCCCGGACTCATTTGGAGATTTTGCATCATACGGTTGATCTCTTCCAAAAGCTCTTGCGCCTCGGCCATACGGCCGTCTTCCATGAGCTGCTGCAAACGGTCCATCATTTCTTGCAGCTGGTCCTCTGAAATCACCTCATCATTCGGCAAGCGTTCGAGCTGCTCAGACGGTGGGTTGCGTTCGGCAAATTCTTTGAAATATTCCTTCTGCGCTTGCCGCAATTCATCCATCAGCCGAGCAATTTCTTCTGGCGTTGCACCGTTTCTAATCGCTTCGGCCAGCTTATCTTGTGCCCGGGCGAGCTTTTGTGCGGCCTGCGCCAAATCACCGTCCTCAACCTCCAGCGCCAAGATCCAAAGCAACTCGGCTGCATCCTTGGGATCCATACCCGCTTCCATATCTCGGATAATATGAGCCAGGATTTCAGCATCCTCCATGTCGCGGAACAGCACTTCAGGTTCCTGTGATATGGCGCGCAAGACTTGCGCCACGCGGCGCTGGTTGTCATGAGCCCAGAGCAAATCTCGGCGCTGCTCAACCAGAGCCTTGGCAAGCGGATCAAAGAAATTTCGGGCAGGCAAAGCCATCTCTAACGACGCCGATCGTCCCAACTGCCCGCGCATATCTTCCACTTCGAGACGCAGCGAGACCGGCAAATGCGCCCACACGTGTTTGGACAGATCCTCGGTTAAAACCTCAGTGAATTCTGCGCGATCACCGGAAATGGTCAATGGCAGGGTCAATTCGATATCGGGCTGCGGCCCAGGTTTGGCCGCCAGCCCGTAGCGGCGATCCACCTCTGCCATATTCAGCTGAACCCATGCCCTGCCTGCTGTGACAGCCACATCATCGCGCGCTGTGAAGAGCAGTGAAAAACTCCCCTCCGCTTCGCGCTCAACCTCGCCTGTGACCTCGACCTCTGGCGGCGTATCCGGCACCATCGACAGTTGCCAGGCGGCGCCGTCTGGCCCAGAAATAACCAATCGACCAGAACGTGTCACGAGAAATTGCTGACTGGGATCTGCCGCATCAAAACTGCCAGCGCTGCGGCCGGACAGCGTTTCCTCAACGGCGTGCAAGCCCGCATCTCCATAGAGGCGCGCCAGAACAATCGTATCTTGCGGCACACTCAACTCCACGCCAATAACATCATTGAGATAGATCACGGGACGACGGGTATAAGCGGGCGGTTGCAACCAGGCCTCCCATGGAGGCCCTGCTGCAATCGGCACAGATGAGGGGCCCAGCCCTGTGCGCACCGCTTGCACAGAGCCAAAAATTCCACCGATGACAAACACTAAAACTGCGATATACCGCAGGGCGAAAGGATCTCGCGGCGCCAAATTCAACGTCGGCCCAACAGCCGGTGCCTTGGCGGCCACAGCGCGCATTTGCGCTAAATGGGCCTGCCACAGCGCCACCGTGGCTGGATCGTCTTGACTGAGCGCCTGTCTATCGCGCAGGGCCGCCAATGGGCGATCTGGTAGGTTCTGATCCAAACGCGCAAGCGCCGCGCCAAGGTTCGGTGCCGAAAACTGTTTGAAAAAATACCACAGCCCGCAAAGCCCACTGATAAGCCAAATGCCTCCCGCTAGCTTAAGAAATGAGAGCGGCCAGAGATCTGGCGCGGCCAAAAGCATCACGCCTATGCCAAAAGCTAAGGTTGAGAGCAGCGGCCAGGCTGCGCGCATTATCCGTTCCGCCCAAAGGCCAACGAAGGTCAACCAAAGAGCAAAAATTACCTTACGCGAGAACAGTTTGGCCATCAAAGCCCCTCAGTACATGGCCAATTACTGCCACTGGGGGATTATATCGCGGTTAATGATATCTTCCAAGCTCGGTCTTGGGCGGATCACCGCAAATTGATCGCCCCTTACCATGACCTCAGGGACCAGTGGACGGGTATTGTATTCGCTAGCCATAACAGCCCCATAAGCCCCAGCACTGCGAAAGGCGATGAGATCTCCAGCTTTCAGTGGCGCCAAAGAACGCCCTTTGGCAAAAGTATCCCCGCTTTCACAAACGGGTCCGACCACATCATAGGCTTCATATTCGGTCCCAGCGGCCGGTGCGTTGATCGGAACGATGTCGTGATGTGCGTCATACATAGCCGGGCGAATGAGGTCATTCATCGCACCATCAACGATCAAAAATTCACGATCTTCACCCTGTTTGACATAGATAACCTCCGAAACAAACACCCCGGCATTACCGGCAATGAAACGGCCCGGTTCAATTTCAATTTCGCACCCCAAATGCCCCACCTTCTCAGCGATCAAGGCGCAATATTCTTCAGGGCTGGGCGGGTGTTGGTTGTTGCTCTCATAAGGAATTCCAAGCCCGCCACCCAGGTCGAGGCGGCGGATATCATGGCCATCAGCGCGCAGGAGCTCGGTGAGTTCCGCAACCTTTTCATACGCCATCCCATAGGGCGCCAAATCCGTCAACTGCGAACCGATGTGCACATCAATCCCCACAACTTCCAGCCCAGGCAAGCGCGCGGCCATGGCATAGACCTCGCGGGCGCGCGAAATTGGAATTCCAAATTTGTCTTCTTTTTTACCCGTCGAAATTTTTGCATGCGTTTTTGCATCCACATCGGGATTGACCCGAATGGTGATGGACGCAGTTTTGCCCAGCTTGGATGCCACCTCGGACAGCACACGCATTTCTGGCTCACTTTCTACATTGAACTGCCGCACGCCGCCGGTCAAAACCTCAGTCATTTCCACTCGGGTTTTGCCCACACCTGAAAAGACAATGCGATCACCCGGAATGCCGGCTGCGCGGGCGCGGGCATATTCACCGCCCGATACCACATCCATCCCAGCACCCATCGCGCCCAGAAGTGTCAAGATTGCTTGGTTAGAGGCCGCCTTCATCGCGTAGCAAATCAAGTGATCCATGCCTGCCAAAGCTTCATCAAAAAGCTTGAAATGGCGCAGCAATGTGGCGGATGAATACAAGTAAAACGGCGTGCCAACCTCTGCTGCAATTTTGGAAATCGCAACATCTTCGGCACACAAACATCCGTTTCGGTATAAAAAGTGATCCATTTTTTCGCCCCACTCCCCAAAACTTGCGCATATCACGCTGACAAAGACAGGCAACACCCCTACCCCATAATTTTTGCGACCGCGCTACCGGTTGTCGCGGGCGGGCGCGCTGCGCAGGTAGAGGTAGAGCGGCAAACCGCAACTCACCCCAATGCCAAAGGTGGCGGCAATGGCGATCATATGGAAAAATTTCCGGTTTCGAATAACCTCTGCCACAATCCACAGACTCAACGCCATGGCGGCAATGGTCAGATCCCAAACCAAACCGCTGCTGGCCGCATTCACATGCCAAGCCTGCACCATATCACCCAAACTCCACCCCTCAGCGCGAAACCAAGTTATAAAATAATACATCGGGTGAATGGCGCCCCAAATGGCCAATCCCAGAAATAAATGTCGCATGTCTGTCTCTCCTATTGGAACGCGGCCGGTGCTGCCTGAGCGCGTGTAGGACGTTCCGGTGCCCCATCAGCACCGCACGCACACAGAAGCGCAAATATAAACAAACGTAGAGATCTCATGACAAAATTGCCTCCCAGCGCGCAATTTGACGGCACACCTGTTCTGGGGCTGTGCCACCATAGGACAGGCGCGAGGCCACCGAATTCTCAACGCCCAGCACGTCAAAGACACTCGACGAGATCTTTGAGTGTACAGATTGCATCTGCTCCAGCGTCAAATCCGGCAGATCGCAGCCTTGCCCCTCAGCCATGGCCACCAAACTGCCCGTCACATGATGGGCTTCGCGAAACGGCATTCCCAAAGCGCGCACCAGCCAATCTGCCAAATCTGTGGCTGTTGAGAACCCCGAGGCGGCGGCCGTTTTAAGACTATCTTGATTCGCAGTCATATCCGCAACCATGCCACTCATCGCCGCCAGCGCCAGCATCAAATTATCGGCGGCATCAAAGACTTGCTCCTTATCTTCTTGCATGTCCTTGGAATAGGTCAGCGGCAGACCTTTCATCACCATCATCAAAGCAACATTGGCGCCAAAGATCCTACCGATCTTTGCCCGGATCAATTCAGCCGCATCAGGATTTTTCTTTTGCGGCATGATCGACGAACCTGTTGAAAACCGATCCGAGAGGGTGACAAAGCGAAATTGTGCAGAGGACCAAATCACCAGCTCTTCGGCAAAGCGGCTGAGGTGCATGGCGCAGATACTGGCGCAGCTGAGATACTCTAAGGCGAAATCACGGTCTGAGACCGCATCCAAAGAGTTGGCCGCTGGGCGGTCAAACCCCAAAGCCGCCGCGGTCATTTCTCGATCAATCGGAAAAGAGGTGCCCGCAAGCGCCGCCGCGCCGAGCGGGCTTTCATTCATCCGGCGCCGGGCATCTTCAAAGCGCGATTTATCCCGTGCCAGCATCTCGACATAGGCCATCATATGATGCCCCCAGGTGACAGGCTGAGCGGTTTGCAGATGCGTAAAGCCCGGCATGACCCAATCAGCCCCCGCCTTGGCTTGCTGCAAAAAGACCTTCATCAGCGCCTCAATGCCCGCAATGGCCCCATCAGCTTGATCGCGTACCCAAAGGCGAAAATCGGTCGCCACTTGGTCATTCCGACTGCGGCCCGTGTGCAACCGCCCCGCAGGCGCGCCAATCACCTCTTTGAGGCGCTGCTCCACATTCATGTGAATATCTTCCAAATCCACCCGAAACGGGAAATTGCCAGCCTCAATTTCTGACAAAAGCGTGAGGAGCCCTTTCCCAATGGCCTCACTGTCGCTATCTGAAATTATACCGGCTGCCCCCAACATGGCGGCGTGGGCGCGGCTGCCTTGGATATCTTGCACCGCCATCCGTTGGTCGAAACCGATCGAGGCATTGATGGCCTCCATGATGGCATCTGGTCCAGCGGCGAAGCGTCCGCCCCACATTTGATTTTGGGATTTGGTCATGATTAAACCCTTTGGGAGTGTGTTATGCGTTACTTTCTTGCTGCTGTTCTCTATACGGCCCTCGCCGCCACTGCAAATGCAGACATGGGCGATATTGAAGCTCTGCGCGCCGGGGATATGCGAAAATTACAGATCCACAGCGTGGCGAAGCCTACTCCCGATACTGTTTTTCTGCACGCAGACGGGTCTGAACTGCGCCTATCTGATTTTCGGGGCAAAGTCGTGGTCCTGAATTTTTGGGCCACCTGGTGCGCGCCCTGCCGCAAAGAGATGCCGGAGCTTTCCGCCCTGCAAACGACCTTGGGCGGCGTTGATTTGACCGTTGTCACCGTTGCAACGGGGCCCAACCCACCGACGAAAATCGCCGAATTTTTGCAACAGATCGGCGTTAGCAATCTGCCGGCGCATCGCGACCCGCGTCAAAGCCTGGCCCGCGCCATGAATGTCTTGGGCCTGCCTATCACGGCAATCTTGGATCGCGAGGGTGCGGAGATTGCGCGGTTATTGGGCGACGCCAATTGGCACAGCGCGAGTGCCTTGGCGATTTTACAAGCGGTTATCGCGCAAGAGCCGTGACCACATGGTGGCGATGACAGCTCAGAATGTGATTGTTAAACAGACCACACGCCTCCATCCACGCATAAACGATGGTCGGACCACAAAACTTGAAGCCGGCCACCTTGAGATCTTTTGAGATCTTCTGACTCAGCGGCGATTGCGTCGGGACCTGCGCCAATGTTTCATAACGACCAACAATCGGGCATCCGTCCACATAAGCCCACATCCGGTCAGAAAAGGACATCTCGTTGGTCAAATGCAAATAAGCCTGCGCATTGCCGATGGTCGCTTCAATCTTGCCGCGATGGCGCACTATCCCGGGATTTTGCAGCAACAGCTCAACCTCAGCTGCGCCCCAGCCCGCGATTTCATGCGGATCAAATCCGGCAAATGCAGACCGGAAAGTCGCGCGTTTTTTGAGAATCGTGATCCAACTCAGCCCCGCTTGGAAGCCATCTAAAATCAATTTTTCCCATAGCGCCCGGCTGTCATATTCCGGCACGCCCCATTCCGTGTCATGATAATCTTGATAAATTTTATCTATTCCAACCCAAGTACAGCGGTCCATTTCGCCTCCAATTTACCTCATATTAGAACTCTGCCCCGATGCTGCCAAGCACTATGACCGAGACCTTTACACAAAGCCTAAGAGATCCAGATGGAGCAAAAATTATCCAACCCGTTGAGTACAGCTGTGGCGAAACGGTACTCGAATGTCCTCGAGACCGTCCGTGACGCTCTGAAATATGGACGCAAAGCTTTGGCATTCCAACCGGTCATCCAGGCCGGTGCGCCCCAGAATATATTATTTTGCAAAGGTTTAATCCGGATTAGTGATCCGGCGGGACGTCATATCCCCGCGCGCGATTTCATCGCCGAGGTTGAAAATAACGAGCTGGAACGACTGATTGACTGCGCCACATTGCAGCTGGGCTTGGCAACTTTGGCCGAGCAGCCCGACGTTCGAGTTTCCGTGAACATGTCGGCGCAATCGATTGGATATCCCAAATGGGAGCACACGCTTGAAGAGGGTCTGCAAAGGTCACCAAATTTGGCAACAAACCTCATTTTGAAAATGATCGAGAACAGCGTCATGGCAGCGCCGGAAGTGGCGCGATACTTCATGAACGACATGCAAAAACTGGGGCTGTGTTTCGCCTTGGACAATTTTTTTGGTGCTGGGCAAACTTCACTGGTGCGGCTGCGTGATTTTTACTTCGACATTATCAAAATGGACAGGCAATTCACTAAAGACTTGGCGCAATCAGCTGAAAATCAGGTATTGATCCAGGCCGTTATCGGTGTCGCGGGGAGTTTAAAAATGTTTTGCGTCGCCTAAAATGTTGACACCGCCTCCGATGCAGATGTGTTAACCAAACTGGGCGTGGACTGCCTGCAGGGCTACCATTTGGGCGTGCCAACCTTAACCCCGCCCTGACGGTAATAAATGCCATGGCGACCAGTCCCTAGCTCATATTGCCGCATGGCAGCAAATTTATTCGCAATTGCAGCAAATTCTAGTATCACGGCATTGTCAAAAGATTAAAAAATTCATACAAAAGCGCAGAAATGAGGACCAGACTGCGCACATTGAACGATCCCTGTGCATAAGGTTGACCTCATCAATGAGGAGAAACGTTGTGACAAATATTGTAATCGTATCCGCCGCGCGAACTGCTGTTGGCAGCTTTGGAGGCGGCTTCGCCAATACACCCGCCGATGCGCTTGGCACATCCGTCTTGAAAGCTGTCGTGGCGCGCGCAGGCGTCGATCCCTCAGAAGTCAACGAAACCATCCTGGGCCAAGTCCTTACAGCTGGCCAAGGCCAGAACCCAGCGCGTCAAGCTCACATCAATGCCGGACTGCCAATCGAATCCGCCGCATGGAGCATCAACCAAGTCTGCGGATCTGGATTGCGCGCCGTCGCTTTGGCCGCGCAGCACATCCAACTGGGTGATGCAGATGTCGTAGCCGCCGGTGGACAAGAGAATATGACCCTATCTCCCCATGTCGCACATCTGCGCAGCGGCACCAAAATGGGTGACGTCAAATACATCGACAGCATGATCCGTGATGGATTGTGGGATGCCTTTAACAATTACCACATGGGTCAAACCGCCGAAAACGTGGCGGCCCGATGGCAAATCAGCCGCGATGCACAGGATGAATTCGCCGTCGCCAGCCAGAACAAAGCGGAAGTGGCGCAGAAATCAGGTAAGTTTGCCGACGAAATCACCCCTTTCACCGTGTCCACCCGCAAGGGGGATATAATTGTTGAGGCCGATGAATATATCCGTCATGGCGCCACCCTTGAGGCCATGCAAAAAATGCGGCCCGCCTTTCAGCGTGACGGCGGCACAGTCACCGCAGCCAACGCGTCCGGCCTCAATGATGGGGCCGCTGCCGTGTTGTTGATGACCGCAGAAGACGCTGAAAAACGTGGCCTGGAACCAT
>Ga0213869_10000306_pt1 | contig 40460 bp, 32 predicted proteins | sample PICome_10_FD_160083 | JGI IMG/M metagenome (GOLD analysis project Ga0213869, IMG submission 160083) | Coastal seawater microbial communities near Pivers Island, North Carolina, United States - PICO132 | ecosystem: Environmental > Aquatic > Marine > Coastal | place: USA: North Carolina...
TTTTCCAAGGTATATTCAGCATCCAATCTATATACCCCCTGACAACAGATGCTTCAGCAGACATCGGAGACATCATTTTATATTTCTGCAACTCGCTTAGTGCTTTTTCTTGAGCCTCTTTAGTCATGCCAGCTTCGTTGATTTTAGCTTCTAATTGATCGGCATCCTCTGTTTCGTCTATCTCTCCTAATTCCTTCTTAAGAGCTTTCATTTGCTCGTTTAGGTAGTATTCTTTTTGACTTTTTTCCATTTGGCTTTTAACTCTGCCACGAATTTTCTTCTCAACTTTTGACAAGTCTAGTTGAGAGTCTAGATGTTCAAGAATTCGCTTTGCTCTTTCAGCTAAACTAGTCATCTCAAGTATTTCTTGTTTTTGACCAATATCAATTGATAAATGACCTACCAAGGTATCTGTCAGCCTAGATAACGAATCAATCGCATTAACAGTATTGAGGACTTCAGGTGTTGCTTTTCTAGTAAGTTTTACATACTCCTGGAATTGTTTTTTTAATGAAGGTAAGAAATGTTTTAGCTCTTCGGTTTCGGGTTCTTCTTGAATCACATTTACTTTTACTGACATAAATTCATCTGTAGATTCAATAGATTCGATTGAAGCTCTTTTGTTGCCTTCTACCAGAACTTTTAGTGTGCCATCGGGAAGTTTTATCAACTGGAGGATCGTAGAAAGTGTTCCTATAGTATAGAGATCACCTAATTTTGGATCATCTTGCTGAGCACTCTTTTGAGCAACTAGCATAATTTGTTTGTCGCCAGCCATTGCTGCTTGCAAGGCAGTTATAGACTTTTCTCTGCCAACAAAAAGAGGAGTGACTACCGAAGGGAAGATGACTACATCTCTTAATGGGAGTAATGGGATATTTAAATTCTTATCAGACATATTTTTTACCTCTACATCTAATATTGGGGTTTTAATTTAAAAAAACAAGTCTTAACCTGTTTTAGTTTTTGAAGACTTTTCATAAACCATTAAAGGTTCAGATTCTCCTCTCACAACCGCTGCATCCAGTACCACTTTATTCAGTGATTCTTCTGATGGAACTTTGTACATAGTCTCCATCAATATGCTTTCAAGTATTGATCTTAAACCTCTTGCACCTGTCTTTACTTCAATGGCTTTTTTGGCTATCTCAGACAATGCATCTTCTCTAATATCTAATTCGACATCTTCCATTTGAAAGAGCTTAGAGAATTGTTTCGTTAAAGAATTTTTTGGTTGAGTCAATATGGTGATTAAGGCCTCTTCGTCTAACTGCTCGAGGGTTGTTATGACTGGCAATCGCCCTATAAATTCAGGAATTAATCCAAATTTAATTAAATCTTCCGGCCTGACTTGCTTGATCAGTTTATCTGAATCATTTTCAGATTTTATAGATGTCACGTTTGCTCCAAAACCTATACCAGTTTCTTCGCATCTTTGTTGTATGACAGACTCAAGTCCTGAAAATGCACCTCCGCAAATGAAGAGGATATTTGAAGTATCAACTTGAAGGAACTCCTGTTGAGGATGTTTTCTTCCACCTTGAGGTGGTACTGATGCAACTGTGCCCTCTATCAGCTTCAATAAAGCTTGTTGTACCCCTTCTCCAGAAACATCACGTGTAATGGAAGGGTTATCTGATTTTCTTGCAATTTTGTCGATCTCATCAATATATACAATGCCTAATTGGGCTTTTTCAATGTCATAGTCGCATTTTTGTAAGAGTTTTTGAATAATGTTCTCTACATCCTCTCCTACATAGCCTGCTTCAGTTAATGTGGTCGCATCGGCAATAGTAAAAGGAACGTCCAATAATCGTGCTAAGGTTTGAGCAAGTAGTGTTTTCCCAGAACCAGTGGGACCGAGAAGTAGAATATTACTTTTTGTTAACTCAACCTCATCTTCAGAATCAAGACTCTTTCCACCTTTTAATCTTTTGTAGTGATTATAAACAGCAACTGATAAATTTTTCTTAGCCTCCTCCTGACCGATGACATATTCATCTAAAGTCTCTTTAATTTCTTTTGGAACAGGAAAATGTTCATCATCAACCTCTTTGGTTTCAGCTATCTCTTCTTTAATAATGTCATTGCATAAATCTATACATTCATTGCATATATAAACCGAAGGACCCGCAATAAGCTTTCTGACCTCATTTTGATTTTTACCACAAAACGAGCAATATAAAAGTTTGTCATCTCCGTTATCTGTGTTGTCTTTATCAGACATAAAAACTCCTGTTAATTTTTGATTGAGCGACTATCAACAACTCCATCAATTAAACCATACTTTACTGCATCATCGGGAGACATAAAATTATCTCTATCACTATCTTTGGCAATTTTGTCAACCTTTTGACCTGAGTGGCTCGCTAGAATTTCATTGAGCTTTTTCTTTATTGATAAAATCTCTTTGGTGTGTATTTCAATATCACTTGCTTGACCCTGAAATCCACCGAGTACTTGATGAATCATTACTCTTGAATTTGGTAGAGACTGTCTCTTTCCTTTAGCTCCACCGCAAAGCAATACAGCACCCATACTTGCAGCTTGACCAATGCATAGAGTTGAAACATCTGGTTTGATAAACTGCATAGTATCGTAAATAGATAAGCCGGCCGTTACAGACCCTCCTGGAGAATTAATATATAAATGAATATCCTTGTCAGGATTCTCAGCTTCCAGATAAAGCATTTGAGCAACGATTAAATTAGCACCGTAATCTTCCACAGGTCCAGTAAGAAATATCACCCGTTCTTTAAGCAATCTTGAATAAATGTCGTAGGCTCTTTCTCCTCTTGGAGTTTGTTCTACAACCATTGGTACCAACTGATTAGTTGGATTTATATTTTCTTTATTCATTTAATTATTCCTTAGTTAATAAGATGGGGTTAATCCAAAGATTTTCAACCATAAGTTCCTGAAACACAATCTTCATATGAAATGTTCTCTTCTGAAGATTTTGCTTCAGTCAGTAAGGCATCCACTACTTGCTCCTCTAACGAAATTGATTCAATATTTCTAAGTTGCTCCTCATCAGAGTAAAAATAATTAATAACTTGTTGTGGATCTTTATAGTTTTTTGCCCTCTCTTCTATGATTTCTTTTACCTTGTCTGCATCTGGTTTTAATTCTTTATCTTCTATTATTTTGTTTAAAAGGATACCTACTTTGACTCTTTTTGTAGCTTCGTCCGAAAAAGTTTCGTTTGGAAACAAGTCTTCTTTAATTTCTTTAGGATCCATTCCCATTCTTCTTGCTGTATCTTGTTTCATATTGGAAATTTCAGAATCAATCATTGCTGAAGGAACTTCAAATTCGTTAACTTCAATCAAAGCATCAAAAAGACTTTGTTTAACCTTGCCTTTCAGAATATTTTCTAAATCTTCTTCTAGTTTAGTGCGAACTTCTTTTTTATAAGAATCTACGTCTGCGGCCTCTATTCCTGTACTCTTGAAAAACTCTTCATTGAGTTCAGGTAATTTAGGAGACAAAACTTCATTTACTTCAGTGTCAAAAGATACGGGCTTTGAAGCAAGCTCTTTCTTTCCGTAATCTTCAGGAAAATTTAACTCTAAAATCTTCTTATCACCTTTCTTAAGTCCAATGAGTCCTTCTTCAAAACCTTTAATCATCGACTTCGATCCTATTTCGACAGAAAAGTCTTCAGCAGTCCCTCCTTCAAATTCTTCGCCTTCGATTCTTCCTACAAAATTAATTTTGATCTGATCACCGTCTTTAGAAACTTCATCAACAGGCTCCCATTGACTCATTCGTTTCTGCAGGTTATTGATGGTTTTATCTAAATCTTCATCAGTGATGTCACAGAGGAAATTAGTAAAAGAAATTTTACTGATCTTAGCTAAAGAAACTTCTGGATATACTTCGAAAGTTGCTTTAAATTTGGCATCCTTACCCTCATCCAGTGATTCTGGAATTAGGTTAGGCCTGCTCACAATCTTGAGATCTTTTTCTTGAGCAAGTTTCGAAAAAGTCTTACTTGCCAAATCCCAGATCACTTCTTGCCTTATTTCAGGTCCGAACATGCTAGACACTACATCCATAGGGGCTTTTCCCTTTCTGAAGCCTTTTAGCTTCGAATCTTTTTGTGCGGCCTTAAGTTTTGTTGATACTTGTTCTTCAATATCTTTATTGGGAACTACTATATTTAAGCTTTGGTTTATTTCAGCTTTTGATTTGAAAAATTTCATATTTTATCCATTTTGGGGTGGACGATGGGGCTCGAACCCACGACCACTGGAATCACAATCCAGGGCTCTACCAACTGAGCTACGCCCACCAAAAAAATGCTACTTTAACATTTTATAAAAAGAGAGGATGATTATTTTAATAAATTTCAAATCCTTTTATGGATTCATCTCTATTGGCATCTTGAACTAAAACATCTTCAACATGAGAAAAAGAAGGACCATCCCAACAAAGCGATATAAAACTATTAACCGCTTCTATTTCTCCTTGGATAAAAATTTCAATTGAACCATCTGAAGCCTTTCTAGCCCAACCAGTTAGATTGAGTTTAGTACTTTGATCTTTAGCCCATGATCTGAAACCAGAACCTTGGACTTCGCCGTAAATTGAAATATGAGAACCCATCATTTGAAAATAAAAATAATAACTCGAATATTCTATCCCTGAATTTTGATGCCTTCAAGCACAAGAACTCACTAAAATTTAGGTCTAAAATCTATGTCTTTTTGGTCATATAAAACCCACGAATCAAATGTATCAGGATTTTCTAAACAAGACCCTATCTCATTAAACTCTGCAAATACATTTTGAAAGTTATTTGTAAAATTCTGATTTTGAACCTCCATAGCTTCTGACGATAACGCCCATTCCCCCCATATATGACTTGCTGCAACATCAGAATGTGAAGCATCTCCAGACCTTTGATCAAAATAAACACCATAATGATAGCCGGTCCCTTCTAGTTCTGAAGCTTTAATTTTAGCAGTATGCATTGGGATAAAATTCTCTAATTCATTTCTTCCAGCTGAGTTCTTATAACTACAAGTTGAGTATTGACTATAAAAATATCCTGAATCATTGGCTTTACCGAAATATTTAGAGCTTATTGGAATTAGAATATCCCAGGCATTTCTGCCTTCGCCATCACACGCCATAACATTTTGGTATTTCTCTGACCATGCTGCAACAGAATCGTCTTGTGACCAGTCACTCCATGCCTCGTTGGCCGAATCTTTTGAATTCCATTCGAGCTCCCACCACATACTCGGGCCAAACGCATTGTCCTCTTTTAGAGGATCATACAAGTAGGAACCTCTTAGCTCTTTAGACTTAGGGAGATCTCTCCACGCTTCAATCATATTAGAAAGATTTGATTTGCTGTATTCACTGCCTTTGGTGCATGAAACGAATTCAATGTAGAAAGGCCCTGGGTTATGCTCTTGATCAGCAATAGATTGAGTCTCTTCTGAGCAAGACAGTAATGCCCCCAAAAGTAGAAACGAGAGTAAGACTTGATAGATATTTTTCATAAGATGATCCTTTATTTCTCAGGTCATCATAAACCATGAATAGTGATTGTGTATATGAAATGGAAGTGGCCTCCTCGGCAGGACTCGAACCTGCGACCCACTGCTTAGAAGGCAGTTGCTCTAATCCAACTGAGCTACGAGGAGACGGGCGGATTATATAGCAAGCAATAGGATTAAAAATATTTTTTTAAAGTGATCGTGAAGCTAGATAAGGTTTTATATCAATTTCAGATTGAATAGCCTGAACTTCATCAGCAAGTAAACTTGCGGAGCCCATAGCCAAAGTCCAACCCAAGTGTCCTTGGCCGCAATTGACATACAAACCATCGATTTTAGTTTTTCCAATAAATGGCAGGCCATCAGAACTCATAGGCCTAAATCCATGCCATATTTTTCCTTCATCTACATCGATTTGTGAATATAGATTAGGATAAACATTTTTTAGCATTTCATTCAGATAAGTCACTCTCTTTTGGTGAATAGAATCATCAAAACCAACAAATTCAGCTGTTCCTGCTACTCTAATTCTATTTTGAAAAGGCGTGATAGCTGTATGAATACTTTCATCAACAATAGAGTGGCTCGGTTTGTTATTGAGGCCGGCAGTATCAAAGGTTAAAGAATATCCTTTCACTGGCCTGACCGACAAATTAAGTCCAGTATTTTTTAAAAGATCTCTTGACCAGCTGCCCGCACAAACAACTACTCTTTTTGTTTGAAGAATGGCCCTGTCTGTGACAATGCAATTCACTTTTCCTTTATTCACTAAAATCTTATTAATCTTAGTATTGGTAAGAATCCTTCCACCGTTTTTTCTAATTAAATCTTCTAAGTGCTTACAGAATTTATAAGCATCTCCAGTTTCGTCACCCGGAAAGTGCATACCTCCTATAAGTTGATCTTTGATATCTTTCAGTTGAGGTTCTCTCTCTATTAACTGATTAGTATCTAGTATTGATATTGGGTTTGAATTGTTAAAGATTCTTTCTTGAAGTGAAATAGCTTTATCCAAATTTTCTTGGCTTCTATAAATCTTAATGGTTCCTATTTCTGTTTCATCATAAGACAGGTCAAACTTAGCCCTGAGCTCTTTAGTAATTTCTTTACTATAAGTACCTAATGAAAATAAGTTCTGAGTTATTCTGTCAAAATTCTTAGGTGTTGAGTTGTATAGAAATTTCATTCCCCAAAAGATCAGCGAAGGTAAAGCTGATGGACTAAGGGTCATAGGAGAATCTTTTTTTCCTAAACCTGAAAGGATTTGAAGGATATCTGAAGGTGAATTCCAGGGCATAGATTGAGAAGGAGTGAGCATTCCTGCGTTGGCGAAACTTGCAGAACTAGCCACATCGGCATCTCTTTCTAAGATGAGGACATCTTCGCCTCTAGACATCAAAGTATAAGCGGTTGCTAATCCTTGAAGACCTCCGCCGACTATTACAATTTGATCTTTGTTCACTTTAAGTGGTCGGGGCAGCAGGATTTGAACCTGCGACCACCTGCTCCCAAAGCAGGTGCGCTACCAGGCTGCGCTATGCCCCGAAAAAGTTGAATTATACAGATATAAAAAAAAGGTGTTGAGGAATTTTAAGCAAAAAAAAGGCTCCTAAAATAGGAGCCCTTCTTTTCATATTCCTTAGAAAGAATATTTAAATGCCATTGTAGTCACTCTTCCTAGTGGAGAATGTGCAAAAGCATCATATCCTTGCTCATGAGGAGCTAAAGGCGGATCTTCGTCAGCTACGTTGACCATTGATAAAGATAAATCTACTTCATCATTTAGTGCATAAGTGTAGTGTAAATCAACCGTTATCATGTCATCTACTGAAGATGCATCATAACCTTGAGGTGAAGCAGCCCATAGTCCGGCATTCGCAAAACTATCAGCGACATCATAGTCACTCACATATCTTACAAAAGCTCTCATGAAATGAGGCCCATTAAACAAGCTTGCCATGAAGTTCATTTTGAGTTCAGGCATAGATCTGAGTCTAATAGGACTTCCACTTGCTCTAGTATTATATTTTCCAGCTGCATCATAAGTGTCACAACCAGCAGATAAACATCCGCCAACATCATAAGACAATAGATAAACACCGTTGACTCCAACCTGAGCTTGACCCATGGAAGTATCGAAGTCATACATGACTTGGAAATCTAATCCATCAGTCTCAATACCTTCTCCGTTAATAGAGTTAGTAGTGATGTTAACTAAGTTACAGCTATCTGGCTTAGCTAAAGGAGGACTATAAGAAGTTCCATCAGCACAGTTATAAACAGCTAGTGGGCTTGTTGTAGACACCTTACCAATTGGATCGACCATATCTAATGAATAATAATCTAGATTCACTTTCATTCCTTCAACAGGAGTCCATATCAGACCAATATTGATATTATCTGAACTTTCAGGCTCAAGATTAGTAGGAATTGGAGTTTGAACTTCGTAATACTCACCATAAACTCTTTCAAGAGAAGTATCTATTGAGCTAGGCAGTACAGGGGATCTAAACACCTCTTCATAAGATGCTCTAATTGCTAAAGTTTCTGTAGCTTTAAAAAAAGCAGATGCTTTAGGCACTACAATATCATCAGCTTCATAGTCTTCGTATCGAACACCAAAGTCCACATCAAGTCTTTCAGAAATAGGTAATGAGACCTCACCAAAAAATGCGAAGTTTTTACCTTCATTCTCAGAATCATATGTCATAGGTAAGAAATGCATTTCTGGTTCACAAGGCTTGTTATCAGCACATCTTGCGTCGCCATAGTTTTTATTGCTTACATCGTCTTGACGGTATTGCATACCAGCAGCAAATGCGACAGCATTTCCATCGATTTCAAAGTCTAAATCTCCATTCACTATCATGTCGAATACAAGCAATGATCTTGAAGTATTAGCTCCCATATCACCTGTGATGTAGTCAATTTCATCAGCACTATTAGCTAAAGCAGATCCTTGAGCCGCGCTCAAGTGACTTCCAAAAACATTGTAGTAATAACAACCTTTAGAAGCATCACCAGCGTCAGCAGCATTTCTGGTACATTGAGTTCCACCCAGACCGTTTACAGCATTTACCCATCTTTTAGACATTATGTCGTAGTAACTGTATTTGTTATTCATAGTTGAATAAGTTACAGATGTATCGAATCCATAATCTGTTCCTGGAAGATTTCCTCTGGCTCCAACAGCCCAACGAGAAGTATCATTTTGGTTTTGAAATATAGCCGAAGGTCCTTCAATGGCCTTAGCTCTACCCCACCAATAAACAGAACCAGCAGAAGCTTCTCTAGCATTGTATGCAGCTTGCATATCTGCAGATAGTGTTGGTAATGTATTTGTTTTCCAGTCTTGATATCCAGGAGAAGCAGTAGGAACTACAGTAAAGTATCCAGCATTCGTTGGAGGATAAGATGGAGAACCATAGTAGTCAGCTCTAAGCTGTGTATGAAGTGCTTCTGCATACAGCTCAACATCATCACTAATTTCCATAGTCATACTAGCAAAAAACTTATGTCTTTCTTGAGGATCAATATAATTTCCAAAAGGGACATAGTTATATCCACATTTACTATAACCACTAATATTAGCTGCTATAGAGGCTGCACCGCCAGCTACGCCCTGAGCAGGAAGTACTACTCCACAAGCAGGGTCGGCTACAACATTTGCAGCTGGTGTGGTTTGAAAAGTTCCTGGATTACCAAAGCTAGATGGTCCTAATGGCCATCCACCCGCCATATTTACAAATGGTTTTTCAGGTACAGCTAGAGGATTGTGGTTTTGCCACTCAGCACCAAAGACTAAATTAGCTCCACCGTTTCCAAATCCGGCGATAAATGCCATTTCCTGGACTCCATCAGATCCATCAATTTCTTGATGGCTAGCAGTGGCTTCAAAGCCTTCAAATTTATTTCTAGTAATGAAGTTAAAAACACCACCCATAGCATCAGTACCGTGAGATACTGCACCACCATTTTTTAGCACTTCAATTCGCTCCATAGCAATCATTGGAAAATTACCTACATCTACAAAAGCATTACCTTCTTTAGTAGTTCCGGCACTATTTACAATTCTTTTACCATTGAATAAAACCAAAGTTCTAGGAATACCTAAACTTCTTATGTTTACGTTCTTCAAACCAACAATAGTTCCACCACCATCACTGAATTGTTCAGATTGGTTAATAGTTCCTGATATTGCAGGCATATTTCTTAAAACTTCTCTCATATTAGGAGCACCGGCTGCTCCGTACTCACCTCTGTCAAAAACATCGACAGGAATGTCTATCTCTTCACGATCAGTTTTAATGTAACTACCTGTTACAACAACAGCATCTACTTCTTCTTCATCGGCAGAAAATAGAAAAGAGTTGAATGTAACTAAAGGTAATAAAGTTAAAAAAGCGAAAATCTTTTTCTTCATTTTTGTTCCCCATTAATATTAAAATTGTTTCATAACAAGTTGCCACGAAACACCCCTAATAAGAACTATAAACCACTCATATTGAGATAACACTATTTTTTTAGCTGTTTTTTTTATATTCAGAAAATTATTTAAATATTTCTTTTATAAATTTGTCATGAGAAAATCATCACATGGCACAAATAATGGATGGGAAAAAAGTTGCTGTTAATACTGAAGAATCATTAATCAACAGAGTTAATTCTCTTAAGAATCAAAAGGGATATGTTCCTACTCTTGCTACGATTCTAGTTGGAAATGATCCAGCCTCCGCAACTTATGTAAAAATGAAAGGCAATGCATGTGAAAGAATTGGCATGAAGTCAATGAAGGTAGAGCTGAACAGTGAAACAACTACAGACGAATTATTAGAACAAATTAGCGAACTAAACAAGAACCCGCAAGTACATGGAATACTCCTGCAACATCCTGTTCCTGATCAAATTGACGAAAGAAAATGCTTTGATGCAATAGATATTAAAAAAGATGTTGATGGAGTGACATGTTTAGGTTTTGGCAATATGTCAATGAATGAAAAGGCCTTTGGGTCATGCACACCCCAAGGCATCATGAGACTGCTTGAAGCTTATGAAATAGAAATCTCGGGAAAACATGCCGTTGTAGTAGGAAGAAGTCCTATTTTAGGAAAACCAATGGCAATGATGTTACTTAATAAGAATGCTACTGTAACTATATGTCATTCAAAAACAGAGGATTTAAGACAACAAATTCTAAGAGCGGATATCGTTGTAGGAGCAGTAGGTATTCCAAGATTCATTAAGTCAGACTGGATAAAAGATAATGCAGTAGTGATTGATGCGGGCTATCATCCTGAAAAATGTGGCGATATAGACTTAGATCCGTTAATAGATAGAGTCTCAGCATATACACCTGTGCCTGGTGGCGTTGGACCGATGACCATCAACACGCTTATACTGCAGACAGTAGAAGCTTGTGAAAATTCATGATTCAATAGGCACTTAAATAATATTTTTAAACAATTAGAAGGGACTTGAATATGAATCATATTGACGTTGTTGTAGTGGGGGCTGGAATCTCAGGCATAGGAGCTGCTTATAATCTCAAAACACGCTGCCCCCAAAAAAGTTTTACCATTTTAGAAGGTCGATCAAATATAGGCGGCACTTGGGATTTATTTAAATATCCAGGTATCAGATCTGATTCTGATATGCACACGATGGGGTTTAAGTTTAAGCCCTGGAGAAGCCCAAAGACAATCGCAGATGCCCCTTCTATTCTTAGCTACCTCAATGAAACAGTTGACGAGAATGATTTAAGAAAGAAAATCCAATTCAATAAAAAAGTTATTGCAGCGACTTGGTCGTCCATTGATGCCTTATGGAATTTAAAAGTAGAAGACCAAACAGATAACAGTATAGAAGAGACTACTTGTAATTTTTTGTACCTATGTGGAGGCTACTACAATTATGACGAAGGCTATACGCCTGAATTTAAAAATGTTGAAGCCTTTGAAGGTCAAGTTATACATCCTCAGAAATGGCCAGAAGATCTAGACTATACAAATAAAGAAGTCATCGTTATAGGCAGTGGAGCGACCGCTGTAACTATTGTTCCGTCAATGGCTGAAAAGGTTAAGCATATAACAATGTTACAACGATCGCCCACCTATTATTTTGCTGCTCCAGATGAAGATAAAATTGGTAATTTTATAAAGAAATTAACTAGTGATAGATTAGGTTATTTCTTAGTGAGATGGAAAAATATTCTTATGCAAAGAGTCATGCTGAACAGACTCAGAAAGCATCCAGAAAAAACTAAAGAAATGTTAATCAATCATGTAAGAGAACATTTAGGTGAGGATTATGATGTAGATAAACACTTCACCCCTCGATATATGCCTTGGGATCAGCGCCTATGCTTTGTACCAAATGGTGATATGTTCCAGGCGATGAACAGTGGAAAAGCTACTGTTGTTACAGATACGATTAATGAATTCACAAGCAAAGGCATTAAACTTGATTCTGGAGAAGAGCTTGAAGCAGACATCATAATAACTGCTACGGGTCTAAACATGAGGCTCCTCAATGGCATAGATATAAAGATTGATAATGAAACTCTAGATATTTCGCAAAAGACTCAATACAAAACAATGATGTTTAGCGATGTTCCAAATTTGATAGCAACTTTCGGATATACAACTGCTTCTTGGACATTGGGAGCTGATCTTATCTCAGAATATGCCTGTAAGTTAATCAACTTATTAGACAAAAAAGATTGTGATTATTTTTGTCCTGAAACGGGCGATGACGTAGTGGCTGAAACAGATTATTTAGATTTAAACTCAGGCTATATCGAAAGGGTTAAGCATCAACTGCCTAAGCAAGGATCTCGAGATCCATGGATTAATAGTCAGAATTATCTCAGGGACATCACTCAAATTCGCTTTAAGAGCCTTGAGGATGATGATCTGAAATTTAAAAAGGCAGGTTAATTGTCTATTATTGATTTTCTTTAAAATCATCATAGTAGTAAAAGTTTACACCTTCTTTCGATCCCGAAAGATTAATCATGGCTCGAGCGAGAGTGCCTCCTTGAATGCACCGATATCTTCTTAAGCTTCCCATTAAGAGTGGATTTAATAATAGTGGGTAAATTTTTTGCCCTATAAGCTCTGCAGTTCTTAGTTCATCTCTAGGTCCAATTAATAGGCCTGGTCTATGAATAGCAATGGAATCAAAATCCATAGCCGCAATCTTTTCTTCTATCACTCCCTTGGTTTTTATATAAAAATTTGACGCGGATGAATCAGATCCAACAGAAGTAATGATTGATATATTTCTCACTCCTTGGGTCTGAGCTTCTCTAGCAATTTCAAAACAATAATTAATATCGACTTTTTGAAAGGCTTCTTTAGACCCAGCTTTCTTTATTGTGGTCCCGAGACAAATGAATAAATCTTTTACGTCTGATAACGCCTCATAAGATAATTGAAGATTATCAAAATCAATCTTTAAATATTCTAATAGAGGGTTTGTGTTTTCCTGATCATTCCTCACAAGAGCCCTAACAGGTTGGTCCGCTTCGATTAATTGAGATACTAAAGATTTTCCCACTAACCCTGTTGAGCCCACAACAAGAGATTTACTTCTTAACATCGTTTAAGGCCAATATTTATCTTTGAGCAATCTCTTATATAATTTTCCTGTTGGGTGTCTAGGCAATTCCTCTTCAAAATCTATGCTTCTAGGACTTTTAATTGATGACATATTTTCTTTACAGTATGCAATCAACTCAGCTTCTAGCGATGGGCCGGCTTCACTTAAATTAGCCGGCTGGACAACAGCCTTCACTTCCTCTCCCATTTCTTCATTGGGCACACCAAAAACTGCCACATCTGCAACTTTAGGGTGCATCACTAATAGATCTTCAGTTTCTTTAGGATAAATATTTACTCCTCCGGAAATAATCATGAATGATTTTCTATCTGTAAGGTAAAGGAAACCGTCATCGTCTAAATAACCAACATCACCAAGCGAACTATATCCTTGCTCGGTCATGGCACTTTTAGTCTTTTCTTCATCATTATGGTATTCAAATGTTGTAGCGGTTTCACCTCCAAAATAGACTCCCCCTACTTCGCCAACTGGTAGCTCAACACCCTCATCATCTAGAATATGCAGAGAACCAAATAGAGGCCTTCCTACACTACCTTTGTGGTCCAACCATTCTTGAGAATTAATCATCGTAATGCCGTTATACTCCGTACCTGCATAATATTCATGAAGTATGGGACCCCACCAATCTATCATCTGTTCTTTTACAGCAACTGGGCAAGGCGCTGCGGCATGTATAGCAACTTGATGACTGGATAAATCATATTGCGTTCTGATTGAAGGATCCTCTTTTAAAAATCTTACAAACATAGTAGGTACCCATTGAGAATGAGTAACTTTATATTTTTCTATAGAAGATAAAGCTGTTTCTTCATCAAATTTTTCAAGAATAATTGACGTAGCGCCAGATGCTAAGAAACCCGTATTAAAATTTAGCGGTGCAGCGTGATAAAGAGGTGCAGGAGATAAATACACGCTATCCTCACCTGCTCCGTATAACAAAAGCACTCTACCTAGGCCTGGATCCTCATCATCTCTTGCATAAGGTAATGGTGTTAAAGGAAGCTCTCTTTTTACTCCTTTGGGTTTACCAGTAGTTCCTGACGAATAAAGCATAGAACCACCCTGACACTCGTCTTCAATAGCTTCTGTAGGCATGTCCTGAATAGCCTCTTCATAGGATTCGTAACCAGATGTAGTACCGTCAAGCATTAATTTGTCGACGCCATTAAGAGATGCATTAAGATCATTGGCGGTCTGTTCTAAAAACTTTGAAGTAATAAGTACTTTAGCTTCACAGTCTTTAACTATGTACTCAACCTCTGAAGGTTGTAGTCTCCAGCTTATGGTTGTGTATCTCAATCCACTTCTCCAAGCCGCAAAAACAATAGGGAAAAATAAATGATGGTTCTCCATCATAATTGCTATCGCATCGCCTGGTTTTAAACCTAGAGATCGAAATAAATGTGCACCTTGATTAGACAGCTCATTTAACTCTCCATGCGTGATCACTTTACCGCTACCAGCCATAATTATTGCTGGTTTTTCAGGAAACTTTTTTCCATTAACTCCTGGATGCATAACTTCTCCATTGTTATAAACTTAAAAACTTTGTGAATATTGCCATACAATATATAAATCTGTAAGAGTAAAATAATTAAATAGTATGACTTCCAAATCTCTAGCATTAATAACTGGTTTCGGTGGAATAAATTCAGCCGGTAGGAGTTCTTCTTATCTGTCTTATAAAAATATGGTTTTTGATTCACTATCAAGTAAAGAGCAACTTGAAGTCCTGCAAGACCTAGCTGTTTTGCAAGGTAAGATAGAGCCGATCGGCAGGTCATGGGAGACTAGTTCTGGGGACACAATTGATTTAAAAAAATACTTAACTGACAACAGTTCTAATATCAGATCTGACTCTATGGTTAGAAAATTAGATAGAGATCTTTATGATAAGGATGGTGTCATCCTTGACCAGATTGGTGCCAGTGCTGCCGGGCAATTACCTAAGGGCTTTGATCCTTCAAGTCTATATCCAGCCAGACAGCATCCAAAAGCACTACAAATGACTGTCTTTGGTATGGGTGATGCACTTGGACAACTTGGAATTGATTGGAAAAATATACAAGAGAAAATATCTCCAGATGAAGTGGCTGTTTTTAGTGGAGCAGCTATAGGTCAGTTAGATGGTTTTGGATTTGGCGGCTTAATGCAATCAAGATTAAAAGGCTCTAGAGCCAGTTCAAAAAATTTAGCTCTCGGCTTGGTTGAAATGTCGGCGGATTTCATTAATGCCTATATTTTGGGAAGTGTAGGAAGAACTGGACATGTAGTGGGAGCTTGTGCAACGTTTTTATACAACCTGCAAATGGGAAAAGAAGCAATAGAATCAGGCTCCGCAAGGTTCGTGGTTGTAGGTGGCGCTGAAGCCCCCATCACTCCTGAGATTGTTGATGGATTTTATGCAATGAGTGCTTTGTCTGATGACAAAAGAATGATGGAAATGCAAGCACAACAAAATGAGAATCTGACTAATGGCCCTCATCAGGAAAGAGCTTGCAGACCTTTTGGTCAAAATGTTGGTATGGTTCTTGGTGAGTCAGCCCAATTTGTAATCCTTATGGACGACGCCTTAGCTATAGAATTAGGTGCAGAAGTGTATGGATGCATATCAGCCGTATCTTCACATTCGGATGGCTTCAAAAGCTCTATTAGTGGGCCTGGCGTTGGCAATTACATCACTATGGCCAAGTGCGTGGCTGAAGCAGAAAAAATTATAGGCTCCAAGAAACTTAGAACAAGAACTTTTGTTCATGCACATGGAACTGGTACACCTGCAAACAGAACTACAGAATCACATATTCTTAATGAAGTGGCCAAGACTTATGGTATCAAGTCATTACCAGTTACAGGGATTAAGTCCTACTTAGGTCATAGCATGGCGCCCGCTTCAGGAGATCAATTGACGACTACATTGGGCACCTGGGATAAAGGAATAATACCAGGAATACACTCAACACATTCTGTAGCAGACGATGTTTATCAAGGTCATTTAGATATTTTATTGGATGATCAAATCCAAGAGAAAGGCTTTTTTAGTGCTGCATTTTTAAACGCTAAAGGGTTTGGTGGAAATAATGCCTCTGCATTAATTTTATCTCCAGAAGAATCAATGACTTTATTGAACAAAAAGTATTCAGCTGCCAAGATGAAGAATTATATTTCTGCAAATAAAGATGTCATTGCAAAAAGCAACAAACACAATAAACAGTGTTTACGCGGGAATTATAATATTATCTATAAATTCAATGAAAATGTTCTTCAAGGAGAAGAAGATATCATTATAGAAAAAGATAAGTTAAGTCTTAAAGGCTTTAAAAGATCTATAAATTTAAAAAAATAAAAGTGGAAAGAAAATGGAAAGAAATTGGAAAGAAGTAAGATCGGAAGTAAAACGATTTGTTGAAGAAGAAGTCTACCCGGCTGAGACTATATTGCAAAATGGTGGAGAAGAATCTAAGGATAAACTTTCTGAGCTTATGCAAAAAGCAAAAGACAATTCTCTTTGGGCTTTAGGTCATCCTAAAGATATTGGCGGAGAAGGTATGCCTTTCATGGAATATGTATATATCAATGAAGTTGTTGGTAGATCATCTAGTGCAATGGTTGCGTTGGGTACTCATTCTCTTCAAGACTCGATCATGTTGAGAGAATTTGCTCCTAAGAAATGGAGAGATGAGTACCTTGAACCCTTAGTACAAGGTGAAATTTTTCCCAGCTTCGCTATGACAGAACCTGATATTTCTAGTTCTGATCCAACACAATTACAAACTACAGCAGTGCTAGATGGTGACGAGTGGGTAATTAATGGAACGAAATGGTTTACAACTGGAGCAGCTAGAGCAGCTTATACGACCGTTATGTGTCGAACTGAGTTAGATGTGCCAAGTCACGGAGCATTTAGCATGATAATTGTTCCGACAGATAATCCTGGTTATAAAATTATAAGAGAAACACCCGTTTTGGGAATCAATGGAGGTCACTATGAAGTCAATTATGACAACGTTAGAGTTCCAAAAGAAAATCTCTTAGGACCTAGAGGACAAGGTTTCTTAATTGCACAAAGAAGATTAGGTCCAGGAAGAATATTTCACTGCATGCGATGGCTTGGACAAGCTCAAAGAGCCTTTGATCTAATGTGCGATAGATTGCATTCAAGAGAGACTTTTGGAACTCCTCTGGCTGAAAAACAATTACTACAAAAATTTGTTTTTGATAGTGCTTGCGAAATACAAGCCAGCAGACACCTTACTCTAGATGCTGCTAAGAGAATTGATCAAGGGGATGATGCAAGAATTGAAATAGGCATGATAAAGGTAGTAGGAGCTGAAATGGTACATAACGTAATTGATCGAGCCATTCAGGTTCATGGGGCCAAAGGTCTGACTGATGATACTCCGCTTAGTCTAATGTATAGGCATGCTAGAGAAGCAAGAATCTATGATGGTCCAGACGAAGTTCATGTTCAGTCAGTTGCTAGAAGGATACTAAAAAATTACCAAAATAATGGTGCAGGCTGGGACTTTGGTGAACGAGATGCAGCTTTAGAATCTGAATAAATGACAGAAGAACTTTCAAAGGCTCTTCAAAATAAGCTTCTAGAAGTAAATATTGAAGGAAAAATATTAAATCTAGTGCCTCTAACTGGAGGTGCTTCAAAAGAGATATGGAAATTTGAAGTTCAAACCAATCATGAGACAAATGAATACATACTAAGAAAAGGTTCTGGAATTGAAGGTCCTTTAGCTATCAAGACTTCTGATGAAGCGTTATTGCAGCAAGAGGTTAGAAAAATAAAAGCACCTGTTCCTGAAATTGTAGCGGTATCCTCTTTAGAAGAAGCATTAGGTGATAGTTATATTATGAAATTTGTTGAAGGAGAATCGATTCCAAGGAAAGTTCTAAGGGATGCTGAATTCAAAGATGCCCTTCCTTTATTGGCTTTTCAGTGCGGCGAGGCAATAGCAAAAATTCATGAAGTAGATGTTAGTAAACTCGATTATTTACAAGAGAAAACTCCAATTGATCAACTCAATGATCTTTATGTTACTTATGAATCTTTCAACCAACCTTCTCCAGTCTTCGAATACACTTATCTATGGCTTAAAGATCAAGATTTTGGCGATACGCAATCAAGTTTAGTTCATGGAGACTTCAGGCTGGGAAATATCATCGTCTCTAATTTAGGGCTGGAATCTATTATAGATTGGGAACTGGCCCATATAGGCAATCCATTCCAAGACTTAGGTTGGATTTGTGGCAATTCTTGGAGATTTGGCCATAACGAAAAAGTGGTAGGAGGTTTTGGAGAGTTAGCAGACTTATTGAGGGGTTATAACTCAATCAGTCAGTTTCAAGTAGACGAAGATTTAGTAAGAACATGGCAAGTCTTTGGTACTTTTAGATGGGGTGTCATTTGTCTCATACAAGCCTCTGCACATTTAAATGGTTCAGTTAATTCAGTTGAAAAAGCTGCAATCGGTAGAAGAGTTTCTGAAACCGAACTTGATATAGCAGATCTTCTATTCCTTGGAGGTAAATAGTGATTTTTGATAAACCTACTAGTGTTGATTTACTTGCAGCAATAAACCACTTCCTAGATACAAAAATTAAATCTGAAGTGCCACCTCATTTAGCTTTCAAATTAAGAATTGTCGAAAATGTTTTAAATATAGTGATCCGAGAAATAGAAAAAGGAGACGAGCTTTCTAATGAAGTGATCAATCTATTACAAAGCTTAATGGAGTCAGATACGCCAAGTGTAGAAACGTTGGCTTTGCTGATAAAAGAAGAAAAAATTGATCTAGAAGATCAAGATTTAAAAGATCTACTTGTTACTCTATCTAAGAATAAAATTGCAGTTGATAATCCAAATTATTCGACTTTCAAGAAGCTAATCAAGTGATTTTAATGGCTTCTTATCTCTAAAAATCATCAAAAGAGGCATAAATAGAGCCCACGTTTTGTGATAATGCTTAGGGAATATCCTTTGGGAAAGATCAAGGAGCTTGGCATCCAGTCCTATAAAAATTCTCGTCTTATTCTTCTTAACCCCATTCAGTATAATTTCTGCTGCCTTGCTAGGGTGCATGCCACCCTCTCTAAATAAGTCTCCCATTTCCTTTTGAGACTTAGGGGCATTTCTTGTAAAGATTGAATTGCTGACTTGAGTTTCATCTTGATTAAAATTTTCTTCATCAAATCGTGCATCAGCCGCAATATTAGTTCCAATATGGCCAGGGTGAACACAATGAATTTGTAGATTAGGATTTGTTTCCTTCATCTCCATAGCCAGACTCTCAGTAAAACCTCTGACAGCAAATTTAGTTGCGTGATAAACAGTTTGTCCTGGAACAGCGACCATCCCAAATATAGAAGAAGTATTTACAATAGCAGCTTCAGGGCTATCCACCATATGAGGAATAAAAGCTCTTGTACTATTAATCACTCCATCAAAATTGATTCCCATAACCCAATCCCAATTATCTTCATCCATATCCTTGAAGTGAGTTCCTGTAGTTACTCCGGCGTTATTAAATACCATATCTACCTTGCCATGTTGCTCGATGACCTTTTCAGGAAGAGCTTCAATAGCCTCCTTATCTGAAACATCTAGTATATGTGAAGAAACTGACACGTTATATTTTCGAAGCATCTCAACTGTTTCATTTAATGTTTCTTCATTTACATCACAAACAGAGACATCTGCACCGTCTTTGGCCAATAACACAGCCAGGTATCTTCCCATTCCAGAACCAGCCCCAGTAATTACCGCTACTTTATCTTTGAAACTCTTCATATTTTTCCTCTCCTTTTAAGGTTGAATTAATCGCCTTCTTCTTTTCTTTTTTCTAAATTGAATGAAATATTATAAGCATCCTCTGGAGATTCTCTAACCCACTTATCAAGTGCTTTTGCATCTTCACCAACAAGAATTCTCCATTTATTTTCTTTAACGCCATCTAGAATAATCGTTGCAGCTTCAGCCGCTGTCATTGGTGCATCTTCTTTAAAAGAGTTTGCACGTTCTTTAATAATATCTCTAATTTGGTCTAAAGATTGATTGTGGACTGGTGCTCCTAGCTTAATCATATTGTCTTTTACTTTTTGCATTTCCTCATCGCTGCGTTCAACAGAAGTTCCGGTTGAATTAGCATTGAGAATCTTTCCTGTATTTATAGCTATTGAAGTTCCTATATGACCAGGCATGACAACAGAAACTCCTAAATGGGGAGCGTTCATCCTAAAATCATCCAATAGGGCTTCACTAAACCCTTTAACAGCAAATTTTGCTGCTGAATATGAAGTATGAGGTGTTCCACCGAGGCTTGCCCAAAAACCATTAACACTGCTAGTATTGACTAAGTGACCCTCAGAGCTTGCAACCATTGCAGGCATAAAGGCTCTCGAACAGTAATAAACTCCATACCAACAAACTGCAAAACATCTTTCCCATTCTTCCCTAGAAGACTCGACGAAACTACCTCCTCCACCAATACCTGCATTATTAAATAGTAGATTGATTGTTTCTGTTTTGTGTTCTGATAGAACCTCGTCTCTAAAACGGTTTACCTGCTCTTCGTTGGATACATCGCAAACATGCTTTGTAATGGTTACGTTTGGAGATGCTTTAGATACGATTTCATATGTTTCTAGCATGTTATCTTCAATGACATCACACATAGCTACATGACAACCTTCTTTTGCAAGTTGTCTGACAAGCTCTCTGCCCATACCAGTTCCACCACCGGTCACGACCGCTATTTTATTGTTGAAGTTTTCCATCCTGAAAGACCTTTTATGATTTAAATTTTAGTTATTCGCTTTCGTTCGTATTTTCAGATTTAGGAAATTCACTGAACGGAAATGGCTTCTCTCCAGAGTGGTAAGTTAAGTAGTCTAGGATTTGGACCATATAGTCTCTGAATCCTATAGAAACTTTTGAAATATTTTCACTTCTCTTGTCTGTAATTAAAACAAAAAGAAACTGAGTGAATACTATTAACCAAAGTACTGTCATAGACAGGTAATAAACAAAAGAGAATGCTAGCATCCAAAAAAGCCTAATCCATTTTCCTTGTTTTAAAAAATTATCTTTCCACTCGTCGCTATCAATGAATTCTTCCGAACCAACATCGATGATCTTTTCTTCTTCAATTTCTGACATTATTTTTTTATTTTATAAATTCCACATCTTTAATCATATCCTGACCCAATACATTTTGAATTGAACCATCTAGATTAGTACCTTTATAGATGATTTTGTAAAGAGAATCCACTATCGGCATTTCAACGCCATGCTTATCAGAAATATTTTTTACAACTTTTAAGGTCTTTAAACCCTCAATAGTTTGTCCTATTTTTTGCTTGGCTTCTTCTACAGAAAGACCTTCTCCGATATATTTACCGAATTGGTGATTTCTGCTCAGTGGTGAAGCACAAGTTGTAATAAGATCACCTACTCCAGCCAAACCAAGAAATGTTTGTGGATTTGCACCTAAATCTGTTGCTAAACGACTCATCTCACCCAAACCTCTAGTCATTATCATGCCGATGGTATTTTCTCCTGAGCTCAAGCCATCTGCTATACCGCAAGCAATGGCATAAATATTTTTTAGTGCCCCTCCCATCTCAACCCCATAAGGGTCATCATTCTCATAGATTCTAAAAAAATCTGTTGATAAATTTTGAATGACCTCATCTCTTAAGATTTTGTGTTTACTGGCAATCACTGTTCCGGATAAATGATGATTAGCAATTTCTTCTGCTAAATTAGGACCACTTAAAATACCGATAAGATTTTTAGAATAGTACTCTTCTAAAATTTTGCTCATCAAACTAAAGTCGTCTTTTTCAACTCCTTTGGTTGCAGTTACCAAAAATGTGTTTTCATTTATAAATGAAGAAGCTAAAAGAGAGACATCTCGAAAAGCATCGCTAGGCACACAGAAAATAATTAAATCAGATTCTTTAATATCCTCTATTTGTGAAGTGGCAGTGATATTTTTTCCAAGATCTAAATTAGGTAGATACCTCTTATTTGTCCTTGTGTTATTGATTTCTTCGGCTAAGTCATTATCTCGCATCCATAAATTAACTTGATTTCCATTCAATGAAGCAAGATAGGCTAGAACTGTTCCCCAGCTTCCTCCCCCAAGCACCGATATGTTTTTTCTATTCATTTAAAGTTATGAAGTTACAATTCACAAAGAATTCTAACATTTTGAGTTTGTTTTATACTAAAACCTTAGAGTCTAGATAATGAAAATTAGAAAATTAAAATCTGCTGAAGACATCAAAAAATTTTTAGAGTCATCTAAAACAGAATACGTCAAAGTTGCGATTACAGATATCGACGGTATTCTCCGCGGTAAATACATGCATGTTGATAAATTCATCAAATCTTCAAAAAAAGGTTTTGGGTTCTGTGATGTGATATTTGGATGGGATAGCAATGATGAATTATATGAATTTAGTAACACATCGGAAGAAGAGCTTGTCACTGGATGGCACACTGGTTTCCCTGATGCCAAAGCATCTATCGTTCCAGAATCAGGAAGAGTAATACCCTTCGAGGAAAACATACCTCTTTTTTTAGCTGAATTATCTGACGATTCAGTTTGCCCAAGAGGAGTGTTAAAGAAAATTCTTGAGACTCTAAAAGAGAATGGCATCCAATCAAAGTCAGCATTTGAGTATGAATTCTTTCTCTTTGACGAAACCCCACATACGATTCGGGAGAAAAAATTTAAAAAATTAAAAAATTTCACACCTGGTATGTATGGTTACTCTGTTTTGAGAAGCAGTACACATTCAGATCTTTATCAACAATTACTCAACCTTTGTGTAGATATGGATATGCATTTGGAGGGTCTGCATACTGAAACCGGTCCTGGAGTTCTGGAAGCAGCAATCATGGTTGATGAGTCAATTAATTCAGCAGATAAGGCAACGTTATTTAAGACCTTTTCAAAAGTATTGTTTCAAAAAAATAATTTAATGGCGAACTTTATGGCGAAATGGTCTGGACAATATCCAGGACAGTCAGGACATATACATGTGTCTCTTCAAGACCTAGAAGGTAAATCCTTATTCAGCTCCACTAAAGAGAATGAACTACCTAAAGACTTCACTTATTTTATAGGTGGCTTGCAAAAATATATGCGAGAATTTTCTGTAATGATTGCTCCAACAGTCAATTCTTATAAAAGACTTTGTCCTGGAGCTTGGGCTCCTATAAATATGACTTGGGGAGTTGAGAATAGAACAACAGGCTTTAGGGCAATAACGGGTGATGCAGATAGTCAACGTATTGAGAATAGGTTACCGGGCGCGGACTCTAATCCTTATCTAGCCTTGGCTGCTACTCTTGGAGCAGGATACCTTGGCATTAAAGAAAAAATAGAACCCACTCCTGAAACACAAGGCGGTGCATATGACCTAAAACTTGATAGAAAATATCAAGTCCCTTCCGATTTAGGTGAAGCTGCAAAATTATTCAAACAATCTGAATCTGCAAAAAATTTATTTGGTGAAACTTTTGTAAATCATTTTGCAAATACAAGAACATGGGAATATGAAGAATTTCAAAAAAATAAGAATCCTTTTGATTCTTCTATTATTTCAACATGGGAACTCGAAAGATATTTTGAAATTATATAAATAGACTATGAAAACTGGATTAGTATTTCACGAACTTTATCTCTGGCACCATACGGGCAATCACGCAGATTATGTCCCTTATGGTTTTCCTGTAGAACCTCTCCATCATTCTGAAAGCCCTGATTCAAAAAGAAGGATAAAGAATTTAATGGAAGTCTCTGGACTCTACGACAGACTTACAAAGATAAAACCAAGAAAGGCAACCAAAGAGGAGATTCTCTTATTCCATACCGAGAATCATTATGATCATATGAAGTCTTTAAATGATTCAATAAGTGTTAATGCTGGAATAAGCGCACCAACAGGCATTGGAAGTTTTGATATTGCCCTACTTTCCACTGGTGGTGTTATTGAAGCCTTGGACCATATCATTGAAGGAAAGGTTGATAATGCCTATGCCTTGGTCAGGCCACCGGGTCACCATGCCATGCCTAATAAAGCTATGGGTTTTTGCTTGTTTGGTAATGCTGCCATAGCAGGTAAGCATGCGTTAAAAAATAAAGGTCTTAATAAGATCGCATTCGTAGACTGGGACGTTCATCATGGCAATGGAACTCAAGCGGCTTTTTATAATGATCCTAATGCCTTAACGATATCCATTCACCAGGATCGTAACTTTCCTTCTAACTCAGGACTGGTTTCAGAGAATGGCGAAGGTTTAGGAAGTGGTTACAATATTAATATACCCCTTCCGCCTGGTTCGGGGGTAGGAGCTTACGAAGCCGCCTTTGATAGAGTTGTGATACCAGCCCTTGAACAATACAAACCCGAATTAATTATTGTTCCATCAGGATTTGATGGGGGTGCCGGTGATCCTATTGGCAGGCAAATGCTTACCAGCGAAGGATTTAAGTTGTTAACTGAAAAAATTATGAAGTCGGCTCAAGAGCTTTGCAATGGGAGAATTCTTATGACCCATGAAGGTGGTTATAGTGCTGCAACAGTTCCATTTTTTGCACATGCTGTTATTGAAACTCTAGCTGAAGAAAATATGGGTATTAAAGATCCTTTTCAAGCAATCATAGGGAATCTTGGACAACAAGAACTCCAACCTCACCAGGATAATCTAATCAAAGAAGTTGAATTACTTCTAAAAAACATTAAATAGCTATGCAAAAAATTTTTAATCTAGATGGCAAAACAGCCGTTGTCACAGGAGCCTCCTCTGGTCTTGGAAAACATTTTGCCAAGACTCTTTCTGCCGCGGGTGCAAATTTGGTCATATGTGCAAGAAGAATGCAGAATCTTGAAGAACTCAAAGATGAGATCGATGGAGAAGTTCTTGTCCTGCCCTTGGACGTGACTTCCGAAGATAGCGTTAAAGAGCTATTTTTGGAGATAAATAATTCTGTGGGTGCTCCAGATATATTAATTAATAATGCCGGGACATCTGATCCTAGAAGATTCAAGGATTTAGATGAGGAGAGCTGGAATTATGTTCTAGACACAAACCTGAATGGCGCTTACAGAGTCGCCAAGAGTTTTACAGACTCTCTACTTGAAGCGAATAAACCAGGAAGTATAGTGAATATTGCTTCTATTTTAGGGCTGCGAGTAGGATTAAATCTTGCAAGCTATGCAACTGCTAAAGCTGGATTAGTTCAACTTACTAAAAGTATGGCCTTAGAGCTTGCACGATCAAATATCAGAGTTAATGCTATAGCCCCTGGCTATATCTTGACGGAAATTAATGATGAGTTCTTTGCAACCGATGAAGGTCAAAGCTATATAAGAAATATCCCTATGAATAGGTTAGGCCTTGAATCAGACCTTGATGGAGTGTTGCTGTTATTGGCAAGCGAAGCGTCGGCATTTATGACAGGTTCAATTATTCCTGTAGATGGCGGACATCTTATTAACCCTCTATAGACTATTGAACAATCTTAATCACCCTTCCAATCGATAAGGGTTTGTCGGGGTAATCTCCGTTTATAAGACGTAATTGATCTTCAGCATCATTGGCTATGCTGCTTTTCAAGGCTAAAGATTTGTAAGTGTCTTCTTTCTTTACTGTATAAGAAGATAATCTTAAAGGTTTAGCTAATTTCTTCTCTTCTTCTTTTAATGTTCTAAATGAATTGATGATCTTCAAGAAGTTAGTGTCAAATTGAGACAGGTTTGTTTCTTCATTTTTTAAATAACCGATAAATTGAAAGACCTGATCTTGTTTAAATATAACCGCCATCCTAGTCATTCTTCCAGATTTAATAGCTTTTGTTGTGAAGGCTTCAAAACCATTTATTGTCAGGATTTGGTCATCATACGTATCAGAAGCGAAACGCTTCATATACTCTTCGGGCGATTCTTTATAGTTAAGGTCTTCAATAGTCATTTGTAAGATTGCCTCACCAAACGGAGAACTGAATACTAAAGTATTGGGCGTATTAATAATCTCCCAAGTTGGAGGAGAAGACATAAAGAGATCAAGTGATCCATGAAAGAATTCATCACCTCTTCTCACACCTGACTGTTCAGAATCCCCAAAAACCATTCCTTCAATTTTTGCGAGGAAAATATCATTATTATTTTTTACACCCTGTTTGTATGAAACACTAACATTATTTAAAACTTCCTGAAGTCTTTGATCATTGGAGGGGTGGCTGGCAAATACGCCATGGTAACTTTTGGGCTCTTGACCTCTTTGTTTGGCGATTTTCTTTGAATAGATTTCTTGATCCTTGAGAACAGACAATACTTCATACATACCTTGAGCTGAATATCCTTCTTGATAAATATATTGTGCTCCCAAGTCATCAGCCTCAAGCTCCATATCTCTGCCATAACCTGACAGCAGCGCGCCAGAAGCAAGATTAGCTAAGTTTCCTGCCGTTCTTCCTGAATTAATCTCTATCGCTGTTGATAAGACTCCCATAAGTTGAGATTGGGAATACTGCCTAACGCTATGCCTCGCTGTAACGTGACCTATTTCATGTCCTAAAACAGCTGCTAGTTCCTCTTCGCTGGATAAATAAGCCATTAATCCTCTATTGATATATATGTACCCTCCTGGAAGAGCAAAAGCATTTATATCAGGGCTATCCAAAACAGTGAATCTATAAACTAAGTTGGGCCTGTGGCTATTTGCCGCAAGAGATTCTCCTATAGATTGAACATAACCCTGAAGAGATTGATCTTGATAAATCGGATTTTGTTTAAGAATTTGAGCATTATATTTTCGTCCCATCTGGATTTCTTGGCTCTCACTAATCATTACAAAATCCTGTTTACCCGTTACGGGATTTACAGAACAATTTGCTAAGCAGACAATGAATAGTGATAAAAATAAATGTTTCATTCTGAGAGTAATTTTACAGCCCTTTCTCCAAATTGATTCCACCAATCTTCGCCCATCTTAGTAATTCTCTCTATATTTGATTTACTTCTGTCATCCAACCTTCTATTCACAGAATCGATTGGTGAATTGACTCTAAGATAATGCTCACCTATGAGTTCACCTGCTAATTCATGATCCAAACTACTCTCTACCATCAATCCAAATAAGTCATGCATTAACCATCCTACGATACCCCATTTCATAGACGCCTCTCCGTTAAGAGATCTCTTACTTAAACCAGTTCCAATACTTAAAACCCTAATTTCCGTATCTGGAAAAAGCTTCTTGGCCTCAACATAACCGTGCAGAACAGGATGATTCGCAACTATTGCTCCATCAATAAGATATCTATCTCCTACTTTTGCAGTAGGATAATAAATTGGAGCAGCACTGGTAGCATCTGCAGCATCAACTAAAGAAATATTCTGATCTTCAGCCGCATAAGAACGTAAAAGAACAGGGTTTCTTTTTTGAATGTCATAACTCAGCACTGCAACAGGTTTATTTGATTCTCCTAAAGTAGATTGTCCAAAATAACTAGACAGCACTTCTCGTTTACCCACACTCGTATACTTAGGGTTACTTTGTAATAATCCTAACCTCAACTCCCAAGATGAAGACTGCATGGTTTTCTTTAAATTACTAGGAGCCCAGATATCTTCTAGATCTATTGCTGAAAAGCTTTTGGCTGCAAGAGCCAAACAAGATATTGCACCTGCTGAAGTGCCGACAAAATAATCAAATTTTTCATGGATTTTAACTCCCATTTCTTTCTCAAGGAGTCTTAGAAATCTTATAGAGGCGAGCGTTCTTACACCGCCACCATCCATAGAGAGAATATACTTAACTTTCAAATTAAACTTGGTTTATTGCAGAAAGTCTAAAGCAAGTTAAAAGTAATTTGAAATTATTTTTCCTGAAGCAAAAGAAAGCGTCCAACCATAGAATCCATGCCCAGAATTTATATACACGCCTTCTAGATTAGATGGGCCGATAAAAGGAATGCTTGAAGGGGTTAGAGGTCTGTCACCTGACCATGAATCTATTTTTACTGGATTATAATCTGCAAGATCTGGTGCTACTCGTTGTGCTAACTCTATAAGTTCTTGGATTCTTTTATGATCATTAGTATTGTTTTGAAAAAAATCGGCAAAGCCTGTTATTCTTATTTTCTTCCCAAGTTTAGTAAAGAGTACCTTTTGATCTGATAGAGTTAGGCTCATATCAAAACTTACCTTTCCTCTAGGCAATGTTAAGCTGTAACCCCTTGCAGGTGTTATAGGAGATGGAGATTCAACTATATTTTCTGTTGATGACCCTCCGCAAACTATTATCTTTTCTGTTTCAATGAAGCCTTCATCAGTGGTCAAGCCAACTACTTTTGAATTATTATTTTTCAGTCCTTTTACATAAGTTTTAAAATGGAAATTAGTTCCATTTTCTATAAGCCAATCTTTAAGACCTCTGCAAAAGAGAAGTGTATCTCCAGCTTCATCTGATTCTGAAAATATTGCTCCCGCATATCTATTATTCAGGGTTCCTATCGCTGGCTCTAAGGAGATCGCTTCTTCAATGGATATTGCCCTATTATCATTACCAAGATTTTGTTTAAGCTTTAAATATTTTATCTCATTCTTAAAATCCTTCTCTTTTTCAAAAAGCGCTATTTTTGAACTCCTCTGATGATCAAATTTTAGATTTAAGTGATCTTTTATTTCCTGAAGTAAAGACATGGAGGACAGAGACAGTTCAGCAAGCTGTAATTGATTTTGGTTATGCTTTTTTCTAGTACAGTTAGCAGCAAAGTGCTTTAGCCATTTTAAAGAGTTATAGTTAGGAGGGAGGTTAAAGCGGATACCTAAATCTCTATTCAAGGCTATATTAAGAAGCTTTGGTAAAAGGCTTGGCTTCCCAAGTGGATCAGAGAAGCAATAAGAGAGCTGACCCCCATTTGCAAAACTAGCTCCACAAGCAACATCATGCTCTTTTTCAATGATTGTTACTTTATGACCTTTTTTGCACAGATAATAGGCTGTGGTTAATCCAACAACTCCCGCCCCTATGATATGAATGTGCATTTTAAGAATTTTAGCTAGCACCCTAAGAATATAAAATTCTATTGTTAGTGAAATCTATAACTTATAGTTATGGCTTAGCGTAAAAGAAATAAAATTTTCTTGAATATGTGACTTTGATATTTTTTTTGGTACAACCAAATAAACATCGCAGGAAGGTGCATCTTTTAAGCTCCATATAAATTCAGACGAATTAAGTGAAGAGGCAGAAATTTGATCTAAAACAGATATGCCTAGACCTTTTTTTACGTATGAAGCTGCCATAAGATATGAATCTGTTTTTGTAATAAAATTAGGTGTAAATCTTTTTTGAGAAAAATACGAATAAAGCTTTTCAGATAAGGGGCCTTCAATGCCAACAAAAGGTATGTTTTTTAAATCCTTAAGAGTTAAAATATTTTTTGAAAAAAGGTAATCCTTTGACCCCAGTACGACAAAGTTTCCTTCAAGTATTCTTATGCACTCCACATCCTCATAATCCTTAGCTTCAAAAGCTATTCCAAAATCAATGCTTCCATCTCTTAGGTGGTCTATCATTTCATCAAAATGGTAAGCGTGAGTTTCAAATCTAGCACCAGGATTAATTGAAGAAAAATCTGAGACCAAAGTTGGTATGAGATCTAGACCTAATGTTGGTGCGCATCCAAGCCTTATTAGTCCTGATGGCTTAGAAGACATATTTTCTGTTAATTCTTTTAACTGATTCAAATCAGTATTTATCTTGTCCGCTTTCAAAAATATAGCATCTGCCTCAGGAGTAGGAAATAATCTTCCCTTAATTCTTGAGAATAATAAAAAACCTAACTGACTTTCTGTGTGAGCAAGTACTTTACTTATTGATGGTTGAGAGACATTAAGAAACGTTGCTGCTTCTGTTATAGTGCCTTTTGTGTAGATGGCATGGAATACTTCTAATTGTCTAGTTTTCATGGAATTAAAAAAATAGAGTATAACCTTAGTCTATGGATTTAAATAAAACAAGAATTAGACTTCATATGTCTTATCGGTAAAGTTAAAATCACTTATATTAAATTTTGGGGTAAAAATGAAAAAAATAACATTATTAATAATCTTTAGTTTATTAAATTCTTTCAATTTATTTTCTGCAGAAGAAGATGTTGAAGAAATAGTCACAATTGGTTCCCAGATCAAGGGAGCTAAAATTACAGGGGCTCTTCCAGTTACAGTTATCTCTTCAGAAGATATTGATGTAATTGGAGCTGCAGATGGTGACGAGCTGATTGATAATCTTGTTGAGCAAGGAATGAATTTCTTTAATGAAAATGAACAAGTTTCTGGTGGTGTAAATGCAGCACGTGGTGATGTGGGTGCTTATAACCTGAGAAACATGGGTGTAGGTAATACTCTCTCTTTGCTTAATGGAAGAAGATTAGTCAACAATGCAGGTTATCAGACTGAGTACATCGGTGGTGACTTTGTGCCAACGTTAACGGTTAACACCAATTCCATTCCTGTGAATGGTCTTGATCGTCTTGAGGTCCTTAAAGATGGTGCTTCAGCTTTGTACGGTGCTGATGCTGTTGCAGGTGTTGTCAATAATGTTTTAGACAATGATTTTGTAGGAACCAGAATGCAATTTAGGAGCGGTGGAATAGAAAGCCTTGATGCCAAGGACAACACATTTAGTGTTAAACATGGCATGGATTTAAATGGTGGAAAGACAAATGTATCTGTTTTTTTTAGTCATCGAGATAGAGATGGCATAGCTTTATCAGAAGATCCTAAATGGGCGATTGGGGATTATAGATATAACTATCCTGGTGGAAAAGAAGCATACGATGCATCAGTATGGTCTTCAGATACAAACTTAAGAAATTTATACACTTATCAAATGCCTCAACTTGATATGAGTGGAACGGCTGGCTTTACTGATAGCAAAGGAGAAACTCAATTGGTAGCAACGGGACATCCTGGTTGTTTAAGAACAGGGGCTATAGATTCAGGGTTCGGTTCATGCCTCGTTCCCGATTTTGAAACACGCACCATAAATACAGGAGCCGCTCCTCAAATGCTTAGAGATTATAGAGGTGACCTGGAGAGAACTAATTTATTCGTCTATATCAATCACGAACTAGACAATGGAAACGACTTCTTCTCAGAAATATCTATGTACTCAGCAGAATCGGAAAGACAAGACAATAATGGCTCTTTCCCAGCAGGAAATATAGCAATTGCAAGTGATTATTATTGGTCGCAACAAATTCCAGGCATGGAAGGGAAAAAATTAAGAATTGATGGCTGGAGACCCAATACTCTTCCAAGAACTGTGAATGTAGATAAGGATAGTTACAGATTCTTAGCAGGACTAAGAGGAACTACTTCATCGAATTGGGATTGGGAGACAGCACTAGTATTCTCAAAATCAGAATCAAGTGATGCTACAAGTAATAGAATTAACTTAAATGCACTTAAAACAGAATTAAACAGCACGTCATCTTCTGCTTTTAACATCTATAATCCTGATTTTTCTGCAAATAATAGTCAAAATATATTGGCTGTCATTAATCGAGATGATGAAAGTGAACTAACCATGTTCGATGTTAAATTTAGTAATGACAACGTCTTAGAACTTCCTGCTGGGCCTGTGGGAGCGCTCATAGGCTTTGAATATAGAGAGGAAACATATTCTGATAACAGGGATCCTTTACTAGATGGAACAATACCTTTCAATACAGATTCTAGTTTAGCTACTAATACACACCCTTACAGGTCTGCTGTTATGGGCTCAAGTGCAACAGAGGATGTTTATGGAGAAAAAGAAGTTAACTCCATTTTTGCAGAATTCCAAATTCCTCTTACAGAAAAAATTAATGCTCAGCTAGCTTTAAGGCATGAAGATTTCTCTGACTCAAAGTCAGCTACTGTAGGAAAATTTGCTTTAGGTTATGAAGTTAATAACTCATTATTTTTAAGGGCATCAGCCTCAACGGCTTTTAGGGCTCCTAATTTGGTTCAAGTAAATCAACTAAGAGTTGCAAGAACTGGAACTAGAATAGACTCTGTAATGCAATATGTTGCATCTGTGAATGGACTAGCTAAATCTGGAACAATTGGAGATTACGATTTTACTGTCTTACGATTTTCTGAAGGTGCTAAGGATCTAGAGCCTGAAGAATCTGATAACACTTCATTTGGTCTAGTCCTAACCCCAGAAGCATTTGAAGGCCTGACTATTACTCTAGATGCATGGGAGATTGAAAAAGAAAATACCATAGGTTTATTCGGAAGGAATAACAATGGTGTTATGGACCTATTGCTTAGATTACAAGCAGGTAATTCTAATTGTACAGGTGCCATAGGCAATTCAGCAGTCTCTAGAGATGATTTATCAGACTTAGATGAAGACGAACTAGGCTATTTTGCTAATGCTGGATTATGTCCTGTAGGAAGATCTCTAGTAGTTAAAGATGAATATTTAAACATGGCTACACGAACAATAGAAGGTAGAGACGCAGTAGTTTATTATGATTTTGAAACTGATCTTGGTGACTTTGCATTAACTTATGCTGATTCAAGAACTACAACTTTTGAACAAACACCAACAGGTTCTTTTAATACTCTTCAAGCTGCTATCGATGATGGAACTCTTCCTTCTTACACAGTGCTTGATGGGTTTGGTGATTTACTAGGAAGGGATGGTAATTACGAAAGAAAATCTTCCTTCAGAATCAACTATTCCAAAGGAAATTATGGTGCGATGATCTCTGCTCTTAAGATTGGTTCTTTCTATCAAGCTAAAATTAGCAAATCATCGGATGGATCTAAATGGATTTTACCTGCTATGACTACTGTCAATGCTTCTATTCACTATAAATTCAAATTAATGGAGAATAATGCAAGAGTGAAGCTTGGTATTAAAAATTTAAATGACAAAAGAGCACCTTTAGCAGATGGATATAATGGATTCTTTTCTGATGTTCATTCAGACTTAGGAAGAAATTATTATCTAGACTTTAGAGTGGATTTGTAATTATTTAAGCTTTAAAAAAGGGAGCACTGCTCCCTTTTTTATTTTAGAATTTAGAAATGGCGTTTTTTACTAATAATAAAGGTTTTGTCCTAGGAGTCTTGACTGCCTTATTAGTGCTTACCCTCCCTACTCCTGAGTCACTATCAATAGAAGCACACAGAACAGCTGCTTTATTTTTATTAATGGGTGTATGGTGGGCCACAGAAGCAGTACCTGTTGCTGTAACCGCCTTAGTTCCCTTAGCTCTTTTTCCTCTTCTTGGAATAGTAGATATTCAAGATGCGGCAAATCCCTATGCGAACAAAACAATCTATTTATTCTTTGGTGGATTTTTGATTGCCACTGCTATTCAAAAGTGGGATCTCCATAAAAGAATAGCACTATTTGTACTTGAAAATGCTGGATCTAATGGAGCATCTCTTATTTTTGGTTTTATGCTTACAGCTGCAGTCATAAGCATGTGGGTTATGAATACAGCTACAACTATTATGCTCCTTCCTATCGGTTTAGCGGTGGTATCTGTTGTCAAAACAACAGTTAACTATTTATCTGAAGAAGATATAGAATCTTTTCAATTAGCATTGTTGCTAGGTATAGCTTATGGAGCAACCATTGGAGGTATGTCTACTTTAATTGGTACAGGACCGAATGGCATGTTAGCTGCTTTTATGGCTGATAACTATGACCTAGATATAAGCTTTGTAGACTGGATGAAAGTTGGAGTGCCTTTAAGTGCAGTTATGCTTCCTTGCAGTTGGTTCATTCTTACTAAAGTGATCTTCAGGGTAAACTTCGAGACCTCATCTGAAACCAGAGACCTACTTTCAACTATGAAAAATGATCTTGGCGAACTAAAAGGTCCTGAGTTAAAAGTCTTAATTGTCTTTTTCTTAACAGCACTAGCTTGGATGTTCAGAACTGTACTCGATAATTTTTCATTACTAAGTGGTTTGTCTGATGCCGGGATTGCAATGATATCTGCATTACTTCTTTTTCTACTACCAAGCGGAAGTAAAGATAAGAAGGGTGCTTTATTGGAATGGCAAGATGCACAAGAGAATGTGCCTTGGGGTCTTTTAGTTTTATTTGGTGGCGGTTTGAGTCTTGCAAATGCAGTTCAATCAACCGGTTTAGCGGTTTGGATAGGTAGCCTTATTCCTCAAGGAATAAGCTTAGTCTTAATTGTGATACTTGTTGTGATTCTCATAATATTCTTAACAGAACTTACTTCAAATATGGCTACAACCGCAACCTTCCTCCCTGTAGTAGCTGCAATTGCCATACAGTCTGATTTTGACCCTATTCTTGTTACTGCTGCAGTTGCTTTAGCGGCAAGTTGTGCTTTTATGCTTCCAGTAGCAACACCACCTAACGCAATTGTGTTTGGCTCTGGTCTCATAAGAGTGCCTCAAATGGCTCGAGCAGGTTTTTTGATAAACGTACTAGGAATTATTATTGTATCTTTTGTAGCAGTTGTATCGGTACCCTACTTCCTGCTTTAGTTACCTCGCGCAAGAGCTCCTGGCCTTCTAGAATCAGCAACTCCAAACAACTTATCTTGGTCTATAAATATTGCCTGCACACTTCCCATTGTTGTTGAAATTTCAGGTTGATGACCTTTTTCCATAAGAAGTTTAAGAGTGTCAGGACTAAAACCAGTTTCTAGTTGAAGTTTTCCTTCCAATCTTTGATTTATTCTAGGAGTCATCACCGCTTCTGAAAAACTCATATCATGATCTATAACATTGCTAATGACTTGAGTAATGATATTAGGAATTCTTCCACCACCTGGTGATCCTAGAACCATCATTAATTCTCCACTAGGTTTAAAAACTAATGTAGGAGTTTGGGTACTTATCATTCGCTTTCTTGGTTCCAATCTATTGGCTTCACTTGTTCCATATTCAGCACCTTCCTGGCCATAGAAGTGAGAAAAATTTCTCATTTGATTATTCATCAAAAAACCTCCTTTCTTAATTGTTACCCCAGAACCGAAGGAAGATCCCAATGTATAAGTATTTGATACGGCATTACCAAAGGAATCTATTATAGAAAAATGAGTCGTATCAGGACTTTCATCATATTGCTTCAAATCACCTTCAAATATTTGTCCATCAGGAGTTCTGGTATCAGAAATAGATTTCGCACGATCAGCAGAATACTTTTTGTTTAACATTTGCTTTACGGGCACATCGTAAAAATCAGGGTCTCCATGAAATTTGACCCTATCAGCAAATGCACGTTGCATAGCTTCTGAAAGAATATGAACACTTTCAGCTGAATTAGGACCAGAATCTTTCAAATCAAAATTTTCTAAAATATTAAGCGTTTGAAGCAGAACTAATCCACCACTTGCTGCTGGAGGCATCGTAACAACTCTGTATCCTCGGTAGTTAGTCTCTATGGGTATTCTGGTCTTAGCTTCATATGAAGACAAATCATCCAAAGTAATGAGTCCGCCATTAGATAATGATTCTTCAGAAATCCATTTAGCTATTTCACCTTTATAAAAAGAATCCTTTCCATTCTTGCTTATCATGAATAAAGTTTTAGCTAGATTGGGTTGTTTAAATAATTTTTTTACTTCAATTGGTTCTTTTTTTACATTATAAAACTTCTCTCTAGAAGCTTTATTTGCAAGCATTGACTCTCCCCCCCATTCAAGTACAAAATTTAGATCATAAGTCACTTCAAAACCATTTTTGGCTAATCTGATTGCAGGTTTTAATAAAGTAGATAAAGGAAGACTTCCATGATTGTCATGGGCTTTCAGTAACCCTGCAACTGAACCTGGAACTGCATTCACGAGATGACCAAACTTAACAACCTTTCCGTCTTGAATAAACATTTCACTTTTAGATGATTCTGGTGCTGCGGAACGATAGTCAATGGAAGATATCTCATTTTTATCTTGATCATAGATTAAGACAAAACCACCGCCACCTAAATTACCGGCACGAGGTAAAGTTACAGACAAAGCAAAGCCTACAGCTACAGCAGCATCAACTGCATTTCCTCCTTGTCTCAATATTTCATAACCAGCTTCAGTGGCATGCTTGTTTTGTGTTACCACCATGAATTCCGAACCAATCTCAGGATGAATTCTACTTTGGTAATCTAAAGTTGTTTGAGATCTGGCTTGAATTGAACTTTCAAAAAGTAGCAAAAATAGAATGCTAAGACAGTAAAAATTATTCATTAAATAATTTATGGTATTGCGACACCTGCGCTTGGTCTTCTGGGATCCGCAGACCCATAAAAGTAGTCACCCTCTTTCATAATCGCTTGAACACTCCCCATAGTAGTAGATGGATAAAGTTTATATCCTTTTTCTGTTAAAAGCCTTTCAGTATCTGGTCCGAATCCACTTTCTATCATTAAGACTTCAGGCAACCACTGATGATGAATTCTTGGACTATGAACTGCTTGAGCTATATTCATATCATGATCCATTACATTGAGCGCGACTTGCAATACCGTTGTGATGATCCTGCTTCCTCCTGGACTGCCAAAAACCATATAAGGTTCATTATTCTTAAAAATAATTGTTGGAGTCATAGAGGATAAAGGTCTTTTATTTCCCTCTATAGCATTGGCTTCAGAGCCTAATAATCCATAACCATTGGGTGTTCCGGGTTTGGAAGAAAAGTCATCCATCTCATTATTAATTAACATCCCAGTTCCAGGAATCATCATCCCAGATCCATAAGAAAAATTAAGAGTGTAAGTATTTGAGACAGCATTACCTAATGAGTCCATTACAGAAAAATGAGTGGTGTCTGGGCTTTCATAAGGATAAGGATTGCCTGGAGATACCTCATCAGACGGTGTTACCTTGTCACCAGAAATAAAAACATTTAAAGACTTCGCATATTCCTTACTAGTTAAACTAGAAGGGACTTTATAAAAATCAGTATCTCCTAAATATTTACTTCTATCGGCATAAGCTCTTTTCATAACCTCAGCGAGTATATGTATACTCTCCGCACTGCCGAAACCCATTTCCTTAATAGGAAATTCTTCAAGCATATTAAGCATTTGAATTAAATGAGTGCCACCTGAACTACTGGGAGGCATAGATACAATTTTATAATCTTTATAATCACCTACGAGCGGTTCTCGCTCAACAATATTATAGTTTTTGAGATCTTGTAGAGTAATCAGACCTCCATTCTTTTGCATTTCTTTAACAATCAACTCTGCTATCTCGCCTTTGTAAAAAGCATCTGGGCCAAGTTCGCTGAGTAATTTGAGTGTTCGAGCAAGATCCTTTTGTATAAGGATTTCTCCTGCAACATAAAGACTCTTATCTTCTTTATAAAAAACTTTGGCGGCCGCTTCATTAGACGACAGCCTGGCTCTATATCGTTTTGAAGCTAATGTATTAGCCAGATCATGAGGTATCTCAAATCCCTCCTCCGCAAGCTTGATAGCAGGTTTTAATATTTCCTCCCAGCTCAATGTTCCGTAATTGATTAGAGCATGATGAAAGCCTGCCACTGATCCCGGTACCCCCGCAGATAACAATGAAAACTGAGCTTTCTTCTTATCATAGTTTCCTTCTTCATCTAAGAATAGATCTCTGAATGCTCCTGAAGGTGCCTTCTCTCGGTAGTCTATCGCTATCGTTTCATTCTTATCTTTGAGATGAATGATCATAAATCCACCCCCACCTATATTACCCGCCCTTGGTAAAACAACAGCAAGAGCTAGTCCCGTTGCCACAGCTGCATCTACTGCATTACCTCCATCTTTTAAGATTTTCGCCCCCACTTCACTCGCAATTTTTCTCTGCGAAACAACCATCCCATAATCATCTATAACAGGATGGTTTATTGATTGGTATTCAATAATGGGTAAGTCATTGGCAAACAAGGAGTGCAAAACTAATAAGGAGATAACAGAAGTAAGAATTTTTTTCATTTTCACAGGTTAAATTTTATAAAATCTTTTGTCTAATAACATTATTTTATGGAGCTATAACTAATCATCAATCGCCTGATAAACTAATGCTGAATAGGTCTCTCTCAATAACTCAGAGCTGCCTAGAACCTGAGTCATCAATACGGCGACCAGTTCTTCTTCAGGATCTATCCAGAAAATGGTGGAAGCTGCTCCTCCCCAAAAAAACATTCCTTTAGAACCATATTGTCCTGCTTTTGCAGGATCAGTTAACAGTCCTACTGTTAAACCTATTCCCGCCCCTCTTCTATATCCGCCGGCTGTTTCTAGATAAGCATCAGAAGAGAAAGTATCCGGAAGATGATTACCCGACATAAGTTCTACTGATTTCCTGCTCAGGATTCTTTGATCACCAAGCTTTCCTCCATTCAGCAACATTTGTGCAAATTTAAGGTAATCTTCTGTTGAGGAAACTAAACCAGAACCTCCATCAAATACAGTAGCCTCTTTAAAGTAAGCACTGTTTTGCTTTCCATCTACTCGAAGCATAGTTAAATCATCCGGTATGCTATCGCCCATATCAGGCATATAAGTTTTGAGGTCCTTAACTTCGGCATAAAGAGTAGTAAATCTATCCCTTTTAGATTCTGGAACAGAAAAGAAAGTGTCTTGCATATTAAGAGGCTTAAATATTCTGGTATTGAGAAACTCATCAAATTTTACTCCAGAAACTCTCTCTATTATGCACCCCAGCACATCCATACCCATAGAGTAGGTATATCGTTCAGAAGGTTGATGCATCAAAGGGGCTTTCGAAGCCAAGGCTTCTGCAAAACTACAGATATCTTTATAGGTTTTTTCTGAAGAGATCATGCCACTTACAAGTGTTTCTTTTGTCGGGGTATTAATAGTGAAATAAGGGCTTAGCTCGTTTTCTCTATATATCTTTGCTAACGCTTTATTGGCTGTAAAGTCATAAGCTATTCCTGAGGTATGTGTTGCAAGATCCCTTATTGTCATGACTTTTGTTTGATCAATTAAAGTGCTAGTGCCATCTTCATTGACTATCAAGACTTGAGTCTTTCCAAATTCAGGGATGTATAACGAAACTGGATCATTCAATCTCAACTTACCCTCTTCCAGAAGAATCATTAAAGCCACTCCGGTAATAGGTTTACTCATGGAGTAAATTCTAAAGAGAGAGTCTTTTTTTAAACTTTCTCCTGTCTCTAAATCAGCAAAACCAATAGTTTCGTAATGCACCACCTTACCTTTTCTAGCCACAGCGGATACAAATCCAGGAAATTTCCCATTTTTTAAATATAAATCATTCAAACTAGGGGCAATTTTTTGAAGTCTTTCATTCGACATTCCTGACACAGAAGCCTCATATGAATTTGCAGCCACTGAAAGACTAAAAAATATTAGAGAAAAGAAAATCCATTTAGATTTAAACATAAGCACCCCATTGAGTTTAATATTGACAATGATACTAAATAAATAGATTAATATGAGACTAAAATAGATATTAAATATGAAATTAAACCTTACAAATAAAAATGCAATCGTCTGCGCATCAAGTCAGGGGCTTGGTAAGGCTGCGGCTATTGATCTTGCTTCTGAAGGAGTCAATCTAGTCATCTGCTCAAGAGACCAAAATAAAATAAATAAAGCACGAGAAGAAATTCTCAAGAAAACCAATAACTCAGTTAAAGTCATTGCCCTAGAGATTGACCTGGACTCTGCTGATGATATCAATACCCTTTTTAGTCAAGCTCAAGATGAGCTCGGATCTGTCGATATTCTGATTAATAATAATGGCGGACCTCCTCCCAGTACATTTGAACAATTAAGTGATGAAGATTGGCAAGGAGCTTTTAATTCAACCATGATGTCCTGTCTTAGGCTTTCAAAGTTAGTGCTACCAAAAATGAAAGAAAATAACTGGGGCAGAATTATTAACATTTCCTCTGTATCAGTTAAAACTCCTGTGAATGGATTATTTTTATCAAATAGCTTAAGGATGGGTGTATTAGGCTGGGCAAAGGCTTTGGCCGATGAAGTGGCTCCCTTTGGCATAACGGTCAATACCGTATGCCCAGGCTATACTAAAACAGAAAGGGTTGAAGCGATTTTAGAGTCTCAATCGAGTGCTAGCGGTCTAAAAAAGGAAGATATTGAAGAAAATATCGCTCAAGGTATACCTATGAAACGAGTGGGTGAAGCAGAAGACCTCTCGGGCTTAATTACTTTTTTAGCATCTGAAAAGGCAAACTACATGACAGGCCTTGCCGTTCAAGTTGATGGTGGTTCAGCAAGAACCTTCTATTGATCTTTAAAGTGCCTTCTGAGTTTTCTAACTT
>Ga0213869_10000309_pt1 | contig 40308 bp, 29 predicted proteins | sample PICome_10_FD_160083 | JGI IMG/M metagenome (GOLD analysis project Ga0213869, IMG submission 160083) | Coastal seawater microbial communities near Pivers Island, North Carolina, United States - PICO132 | ecosystem: Environmental > Aquatic > Marine > Coastal | place: USA: North Carolina...
ATTTTACCTAGGACTTCAGTATTAAAAAAAACAAGAGAATAGTATATTGATGAATGAATAAGTATAATTAGCATAAAAAATGTTAATCTATTGATAATTTGAGTTCCCTTAATCATTGCTGAAGGTAAATTTGCATTTACACCAAATGAATTTTTTTCTATCTTTTCTCTAAGAAAGCAAATTGTTATTGTAGCAAATGTATGACAGCCATATGTTTGCATTGATAAATCAATAATAAGTCCAGTTATAAATCCTAAAAAAATTAAAGTTGTTTTATTATAAGATGTTTTGTAAAGAATAAATATAATTAAGTACACAGAGGGTGTGATAGTCTCAAATAAGTTGAAATGATTAAAAATTAGTAACTGAGATACTAAAATTGAAGTATAAAAAAAACCATTTTTAATCAATTCTCTAGTCATTTAATAAAGTTTTAATTTCTTTATTATCAGTTCTTTCTAAAATATATACAGTAGATAAAGAAGAGAAATCATTAAAAACTTCAACATCTATATCATAGTAACCCTCCAATGAGCTATTATCATAATTACTAATACTTCCTATTGGAAGACCTTTTGGGAAATAAAAAGACATTCCTCCTGTTACTATGGTATCACCAATCTTTAATGAACTACTTAGAGGTATATCATTTAATTTTAAATATTTTGAATTTAAGCCATCCCAAGTTATTGAACCAATTGTTGAGGAATTTTTTAATATAGCATTAACTTTTAAATCAGTATTTAATAAAGATATAATTGAGGCATAGTTATCAGTAACACTTTTAATTATACCCACAACACCAAGAGAAGTTATAACTCCCATTTCTTCATTAATCCCCCCTAAGATTCCTTTATCAATAACTATTATATTTTTACTCTTATTAATTGAGTTCAGTATTATATTGGCAGTATTTAAGGGTTTTGATTCCAATGAATTATTCTCTAAATTTTGTGAGCTATAATTGTTTTTATATTCAATTTTTTTCAATTGAAGGTTTTCTTCAATCAGTATTTGATTCTTATTTCTAAGATTAAAATAAGAGTATATATAAGATGAAAAAATTGAAGATTTCCCTGACAAGTAAGTAGCAGTCTTTTCAATTCCACTATAATGAACTGAACTATTAGTGTAGAGTGAATTAAAAGTTATTAAAGAAAGGATTATATATATAATTAAGTTCCTGTTTTTAAGTATGGAATTAATTATTGATTGCATTAAATTATTTACTTAATTAAGACTGATTTGAATTTGTCAAGATTCTTAAGAGCTATTCCTGTTCCTCTAACAACAGCTTGAAGTGGATCTTCAGCTATATACACGGGAAGATCAGTCTTTTTTGATAGTCTTTCATCAAGCCCTCTAAGTAATGCCCCTCCACCAGCTAAATATATTCCAGTGTTATATATGTCTGCTGCAAGTTCAGGAGGTGTTTGAGACAATGTTTCCATTATAGCATCCTCAATTCTGATTACAGATTTATCAATTGCTTTAGCAACTTCTGTGTAAGAGATTATTTTTTCTTTAGGTTTACCGGTTACTAGATCTCTACCTTGAACATGCATATCTTCAGGGGGATCATCTAAACTTTCAGAAACTGACCCTACTTCAATTTTAATTTTTTCAGCAGTTCTATCACCAATATAAAGATTGTGTTTAGATCTCATATAATAAACTATATCGTTTGTAAGTACGTCCCCAGCCACTTTTAACGATTTTTCACACACAATACCAGATAAAGCAATTACAGCAATTTCTGTAGTCCCCCCTCCTATATCAACTACCATGTTACCTTTAGGTTTAACAATATCTATTCCAATTCCAATGGCAGCAGCCATAGGTTCATGAATCAAATGAACTTCCTTTCCATTAACCCTTTCAGCAGATTCTCTTACAGCTCGCATCTCTACCTCTGTAATTCCTGATGGAATACAAATCACTAATGTTAGAGAAGGTGAAAACCATCTTTTTTTTAGAGTAGGGATACTCCTTATTAACTCACTTATCATTTTCTCAGATGCATCAAAATCAGCAATTACTCCATCTTTTAAGGGTCTAATGGTTTTTATATTTTCATGAGTTTTACCTTGCATGGACTTTGCTTCTTCACCTATTGCAATAATTTTATTTGTAGTTCGATCAATTGCAACAATAGAAGGGCTATTAATTACAACTTTATCATTGTGAATAATAAGTGTATTTGCCGTTCCTAAATCGATTGCTATTTCTTCTGTAAAAAACCCCATAATAGTCAGCAAAGTTAGTTAAATAAAGCGAATTAATGTCTAAAATGTCTGATTCCTGAAAACACCATTGACATTTTATTTTCATTGCAAAAATCAATTGAATCTTGATCTCGAACTGAACCTCCAGGTTGAACAATTGAGTTTATTCCATTTTGATGTGAAATTTCAACACAATCAGAAAACGGAAAAAATGCATCACTAGCTAGACTTGATTCTCTGAGTTCAAACCCAAATTTCTTAGATTTTTCAATTGCTTGATCTAGAGCATCTATTCTAGATACTTGACCCATACCAGATCCAATTAATTGTTGGTTTTTGACAATAACTATACAATTAGACTTAGTATGCTTTGCAATAACTGATGCAAGAACAAGATCATCAGAGTTATTTTTATTAGGAGATTGTTCAGTTACAACCTTAAAGTCTTGGAAATTTTCAATTTTTTTATCGACGTCTTGTTCAAGAACACCGTTTAAGCATGATCTACTTTGAATACTTTTTGAAGGAATTTGATTTAATTTAATTATAATTCTATTTTTTTTTGATTTCAAAATAGTTAATGCTTCCTCTTCAAAATCAGGAGCAATTATAATCTCAAAAAATAACTTATTAATTTGATTAGCAGAGATTTTATCAATTGTTTTATTGGATGTTAATATTCCGCCAAATGCAGAAATATTGTCACATGACAATGCGTCTTCAAAAGCTTCAAGTACTGAATCTCGAATAGCTACTCCGCATGGATTATTATGCTTATGAATTAAAAAGATTGATTTATCAGAATCCAAGTCTCTAAGTAAGTCAAGAGACGCATCAATATCTAAGAGATTATTGTATGATATTTCTTTACCGTTTATTTGTGATATATAATCTTTAAGATCACCAATAAATCTTCCTTTTTGATGAGGATTTTCTCCATATCGTAATTCTCTAATTACTGAATCCTCTTCAATAGCTTCTTTATCAATGTAAGAGAAGATTTTTGAATCGTAATCTGAACTTTTTTTAAATGCCTGAGATGCAAGATTTTTTCTTGTAGAAATATCAGTTGAGCAATCAGCTTTTAAAATTTCAATTAACTTTAAATATTGAGATGATGATGAAATACATAATACATTTTCATAATTTTTTGCAGCAGCTCTAATAAGTGAGACTCCACCAATATCAATCTTCTCAATTATTTCAGAATGATTTTTTGTATTTTTTACAGTTTCTTCAAACGGATAAAGATCAACTACTACAAGATCAATATCAGGAATATCATAATTTTTTGAGTCCTTAATATCTGACTCAGAATTAGTTTTTAGGATACCACCAAAAACTTTAGGGTGAAGAGTTTTAACTCTACCATTTAAGATAGATGGATAGGATGTGAGATCTTCAACTTTTTTAATGGAAATTCCCAGATTAGATATATACTCATAAGTACCGCCAGTAGAATAAATTGTTACATTATTAGATAATAAGTGTGAGCAGATTTCATCAATTCTATCTTTATTAAAAACTGATATAAGAGCAGATTTAATTTTCTTCATAGTAGGAAAACTAAAGTACAAAAAAAACCTGCTTTAAGGCAGGTTTTTATTTAGGTTTATTAAAGTTTACATCATGCCAGGCATACCTCCGCCTCCCATTGGTGGCATTGGAGCTGGATTATCTTCTTTAATATCGACTAATGCACATTCAGTAGTTAAAATCATACCTGCAACAGATGCTGCATTTTCAAGCGCAACTCTAGTTACTTTTTTAGGATCGATTATACCTTCTTTGAGCATATCAACATACTTTCCTTCTTTTGCATCATATCCAAAGTTTTTTTCACCTTCCAATACTTTTGAAACAACAACTGATCCTTCTCCTCCAGAGTTTTCTACAATTGTTCTAAGTGGTGACTCTATAGCTTTAATTACAATTTGAATTCCAGTAGATTCATCAGAGTTTGAAGCTTTAACTTTACTTAGATCATTTTTTGAATTAAGCAAAGCTACACCTCCACCAGCGACAATTCCTTCTTCAATTGCTGCTCTAGTAGCATGAAGCGCATCATCCACTCTATCTTTTTTCTCTTTCATTTCAACTTCAGAAGGAGCACCTACATACAATACAGCAACTCCACCTGCTAGTTTAGCAAGTCTTTCTTGAAGCTTTTCTTTATCATAATCTGATGTAGTAGTATCAATTTGAGCTTTGATTTGGTTTACTCTAGACTTAATGTCATTCTTGTTACCAGATCCATTTACTACAGTAGTATTATCTTTATCTATTGTAACTTTCTCAGCAGTTCCAAGCATATCTATAGTTGTATTTTCAAGAGAGAATCCTCTCTCTTCTGAAATTACTGTTCCTCCAGTTAAAATTGCAATATCTTCAAGCATAGCCTTTCTTCTATCACCAAAACCTGGAGCCTTAACTGCAGCTATTTTAAGAGATCCTCTTAATTTATTTACTACTAATGTAGCAAGAGCTTCTCCGTCAATATCTTCAGCAATAATTAAAAGGGGCTTACCAGATTGAGCAACAGGCTCAAGAATAGGGAGGATATCTTTCATTACTGATATCTTTTTATCAGTAATTAGGATTTGTGGAGTCTCAAGATCAGCTTCCATCTTTTCTGAATCTGTAACAAAATATGGAGAAATATACCCTCTATCAAACTGCATTCCCTCAACTACATCTACATATGTATCAGTTCCTTTTGCTTCTTCAACAGTAATAACTCCTTCTTTACCAACCTTTTCAAATGCTTCAGTAATTAATTTACCTATAGTATTATCATTATTTGCTGAAATACTAGCAACCTGAAGAATTTTTTCAGATGCATTACCTATCTCAACTGATTGTTTTTCAAGATTTTTAACAACTGAGATGACTGCTTTGTCAATACCTCTTTTAAGATCCATTGGATTAGCACCAGCAGCAACATTTTTAAGACCCTCAGTAACGATAGACTGAGCTAAAATAGTAGCTGTAGTAGTTCCATCTCCCGCTAAATCATTAGTTTTTGATGCGACTTCCTTAACCATTTGAGCGCCCATGTTTTCAAGGTTGTCCTTAAGTTCAATCTCTTTGGCTACTGTAACTCCATCTTTCGTTACTTGTGGAGCGCCAAATGATTTACCAATAATTACATTTCTACCTTTTGGTCCAAGTGTTACTTTTACAGCATTAGCAAGAGCATCAACTCCTCTTTTAATACCATCACGTGCTTCAATATCAAATTCAATTTTTTTTGCCATTTTTTTTAATTTAAGTTATACGATTGCTATAATATCACTCTCTTTCATAATCAGGTAATCGATACCATCATGTTGTAGTTCAGTTCCTGCATATTTTCCATAAAGCACAATATCTCCAGTTTTTAATGTAACTGGGTTTTCTTTTGTACCAGGACCAACAGCAACAATTTTACCTTTTTGAGGTTTTTCTTTTGCAGAATCTGGAATAATAATCCCAGATGAAGTCTTTGTTTCAGCCTCTGATGGTTCAACAAGAACTCTGTCTGCTAATGGTTTAATATTTATCTTGCTCATATTTTTTTATTTAGTGATTTTCATAAACTATGCCACATCAAAAAAATGTGTCAAAGTATATTATTTTCTGACATCATGACATTTAATTAATCTGAATCAACAGGAATTTCTGGAATTGTTTGCTCAGGAATTTCTGGAATTGTTTGCTCAGGAATTGATTCATCAATTAGGATAGAATCTGTATTTTCAGAGTCATTCATTAAAGTTACATTAGAAATTAATATAAGAATAAGAATTATTGCAGCTAAAACCCATGTGCTCTTATCTAGAAAGTCTGTAGTGCTTTTTACTCCACCAATTTGTGATTGTCCTCCACCAAAAGATGATGATAACCCGCCACCCTTAGGGTTTTGAACCATTACAACGAGTATTAATAGAATACAAACAAAAAGAATAAGCGATACTAATATCCAATAGGTTCCCATGATTAATCTTTACTTTTTAGTTTTTTTATACCATTTATTTGGTCTGCAAAGAAACTACTTTTTTTTGGATATTTCAAGCTTAATATCTGATATGCTTTGATTGCTTTGTTGAACTTTTCTTGATTTACATAAATCTTTGCAAGTGTTTCAGTTATAAGTTCATCTTTAATTTTTGTCTCAGATTTAAAATTAGATTTAGACTCATAATCTTTGTTGATTTTTATTTTGGGTGAGTTTTTAATAAACTGATCAACTAAGCTAAATCTTTCCTCAATTTTAGGTGAATCTTCATCAATTATATCAAACCAATCCAAAAAAGAATATTTTTCTTTTGAATCATCTGATAGATCCTCAATAATATCCGAGCTATATAGCCAATCTCTAAGAATAGACCTATTAAATGTAAGAATTGCACTTTTAGGAAGTAACTCGAAATAAGCATCCTTTTTTTGGAACTTAAGAGTTTTTAAGTAATGGGCAGAAGCTGATTGAAAATATGGATAGGAATTAAGTATCCTTTTAAGCTCTAATGATTTACTTAAATCCATTGGATCAAATTCTTCAATAATTTTTGAAAATGAATTGTTTACCACTTTGCAAGAGTTTCATTAAAAATATCTTGTATGATTCTTTCAAAAATCTCTTCTAATGCAGCATCTTTAATGTCATAAACTTGGAGATTTCCAGGAAAATCATAATAAAAAGAAAATCTTTTTTCAATATCATCTTCTTCATTTAAAACGTTTTCATAATTTACCATAACAGCCATAGTCAGCCTATTTTGAGCTGCTTTTATTTCAGCAGTTGCTGCCATAGGAGTAACGCTAAAATCAACAATTTCACCGCTGTAGATTATATCACCACCCTGATTTACAAGATTAAGACTTGTTTGATTAACAATCAAGTCTTGTAACGCGATTGTGAAATCTCTATCAAGTCCAGGTTCTATAGTTGATCCAGGTCTTCCGCCAGCAGTATTTTCAAAATAATCTACTTGAAAAGTTTCAACTCCTATAGGTATCGAAGATCCTGTAAAACTATATATTCCACAAGAGGTTACTAATAGTAAAGTAATAATAATAAGGAGAAATCTTTTATATATCTGATACATCGCCCAAGTTATGTTGTTTAATTTTCCTGTAAAGTGTTCTCTCAGATATCCCAAGCTCTTTTGCGGCATTTTTCCTTCTTCCGCTAGTTCTAATTAAGGCTTGTTTAATCATTTCAACTTCTTTATCATGAAGAGACAGAGTCTCTTCTTCTTCAATTGTTTCGGCATATTCAAAGCTATCTTCATCTTTTGAATTAACATTAATGTTCAAATCTGATTGTAAATCTAAATTATTTGAATCTTGAACTGGGTCATCTTCACCATAAATTTTCTCAATTAAACCTTGATTCTTTTCTTTGACATCTGTTGAATTCTCCCCCTTCATTAATTCAAGAGTTAGTTTTTTAACATCATTTAGATCATTTTTCATATCAAATAAAACTTTGTAGAGAATCTCTCTTTCTGAAGAAAAAGAAGAGGAATCTTCTTTTACATCATCCAAAGTTGCAGGTAATTTTGAAACTTTATTAGGCAAATAATGATTTAAAGTTTCAGTTTTTAAGTTTCTCTCTTTTTCAAGAATTGACATTTGTTCAGCAATATTTCTTAACTGTCTAATATTTCCTCTCCACTCTTGCTGACATAAAAGTTCTTGAGCAGGCTCATCTAATCTTAAAGTTGGCATATTATATTTTTGAGCAAAATCAGATGCAAATTTTCTAAATAAAATAGGAATATCTTCTTTTCTATTTCTTAAAGGTGGAATATTTATAATAATTGTGCTTAACCTATAAAAAAGATCTTCTCTAAACTTACCTTTTCTTATAGCCTCTTCCATTTTTATGTTTGTAGCTGCAACTATACGTACATTTGTTTTCTCTACTTTTGAAGATCCCACTTTTATATACTCACCATTTTCAAGAATTCGAAGAAGTCTAACCTGAGTAGCAAGCGGAAGCTCACCAACCTCATCAAGAAAAATTGTTCCTCCATCTGCAACTTCAAAATAACCACTTCTATTAGCTGTTGCTCCAGTAAAGGCACCTTTTTCATGACCAAATAACTCAGAATCAATAGTGCCATCTGGAATTGCACCGCAGTTTACAGCAATATATTTTGAATGTTTTCTGTGTGAATATTGATGTATAATTTTTGGAATATTTTCTTTACCAACACCACTCTCTCCTGTTACAAGAACAGAAATGTCGGAGTTGGCTACTTGAATTGATTTTTCAATTGCCCGATTTAATTTAGGGTTATCTCCAATAATTCCAAATCTCTGTTTTACTGAAAGAATGTTTTCCATTATACTTTTACTTTATTAATATCTCCAATCAATGTAGCAGTTGTAAAACTTTCAACTTTAACATCTACAATATCTCCAAGAGAGAAGTTATATTTTGGAAATACAACCACATTATTTTCACTAGTCCTTCCACTCCAGAACTCATTAGATTTTTTTGATGATTTATCAATCAAAACTGAACACTCATTATTTAAAAATCTTTTATTTCTTTCAAAGCTAAGTTTCTGCTGAACAGTAATAATTTCTTCTAACCTTCTTTGTTTTGTTTCTGGACTGATATCATCTTTAAAGTTTCTTGCAGCATAGGTGCCAGGTCTTTCAGAGTATGCAAACATATATCCAAAATCATATTTTACTTCTTCCATAAGAGAAAGAGTATCTTGATGATCTCTTTCTGTTTCAGTTGGAAAGCCAGTAATCATATCATGTGAAATTCCGCAATTTGGAATTATTTCTCTTATATTTTTTATTAAATTCAGGTATTCTTCTCTAGTATGAAGTCTATTCATTTTTTTTAGAATCCTATCACTACCTGATTGAATAGGTAGATGAATATAGTTGCAAATATTCTTATACTCAGCCATAGTTTCAATAACATCAATTGTCATATCCTGAGGATTTGATGTAGAAAACCTAATTCTTATTTCAGGAAAATTTGAGGCTACCATTTTAAGTAAATTTGAGAACCTTTTAGAATTTTTTTTCTGCTCCTCACTTGCCTTTTTAAAATCTTTTTTTGGTCCTCCACCATACCAGAGGTAACTATCTACATTTTGGCCAAGAAGTGTAATCTCTTTATATCCTTTTTCATTAAGCTCATTAATCTCTCTAAGAATACTCTCAGGGTTTCTACTTCTTTCTCTTCCTCTTGTAAAAGGAACAACACAAAATGTACACATGTTGTCACAGCCTCTAGTAATTGAGACAAAAGCGTTTATACCGTTATTATGAATTCTAACAGGAGATATATCACCGTATGTTTCAGATTTTGATAAAATAACATTAACTGCTTTCTGGTTATGCTCAACTTCATCTAAAAGATTGGGTAGATCTTTATATGAATCCGGACCAACTACTAAATCAACAATTTTTTCTTCTTCAAGAAGTTTATCTTTTAATCTTTCAGCCATACAACCTAACAGTCCTATTTTAAGATTTTTATTTTCTTTTTTCTGAGAATTAAATGTTTTAAGTTTTTTACGAACTGTTTGCTCAGCCTTATCCCTTATAGAGCATGTGTTTAGCAGAACTAGGTTTGCTTTTTTTGAATCATCGGTTAGTTGGTACCCTTCTTTTTCCAGAATTGAAGCAACAACCTCACTGTCAGCGAAATTCATCTGACATCCATAGGTTTCTATATATAAAGACTTTTCTTTGATAGTAAATAATTAGCTAGTAAAATTAAGTAATTAATTTATATTATGCCAATTTGTCAGTATTTATCAGTTCGCAAAATAAATTGATTCAATTTTATTAGCTTCTATTTTATATATAAGCTAATGTTGTCATATCCGCCGATTATATTGGAAATATTCTTTATCCCATTTGAATATAGTATGGAACTAGCAATCATACTTCTATAGCCACCTTTACAGTAAATATATGATCTACTGTTAGAATTTACCTTTATCAGATTATCAGTAAGATTGACAAGGGGAATATTTAATGAGCCATTTACAGATCCATTTATATATTCATTTTGAGATCTAACATCTAGAATGTCTAAATCAAATTTTGAATTCAAACTAATAAAATCTTGAGCTTTAATGTTTTCAATAGAACTAGTTTTCTTATTTGATTCAATCCAAGATTTAATACCCCCATCTAAATAACCTTTGATGTTATCAAAACCTACTCTAGAGAGTCTAGTAATTGCTTCTTCTTCTCTTCCTTCAGGCGCTAAAAGAATTATAGGTTTTTTTATATCTTCCAATAATTCCCCAACCCACGGAGCAAATCTCCCATCAAGCCCAATAAAAATAGAACCAGGAATATGACATTCTGCAAAATCATATTCATTCCTTACATCTAATAAAATAACATCCTTAATTAATTCTTCAACTTTATTTGCCTCTAAGGCATTTAATGATTCTTTTAAAATTGTTTGTGATTCTAAATATCCACTTTTATTAAGCTCAACATTTGAAGGAAAATATTTTGGTGGATCAAGAAGACCACTTAAAACTTCTTTAACAAACTCCTCTTTAGTCATATTATCTCTTAATGCATAATTTGTTTTTTTCTGATCTCCAAGTGTACCTATCGTCTCAGAACTTAAATCTTTTCCACATGAAGTTCCTTGACCATGACCAGGATATACAATTACATCATCATTTAGAATCATAATTTTATTTCTTAAGCTATCATAAAGCATTGACGCTAAGTCTTTATTATCTAAATCTGATATTTGAGATAGGTCAGGCCTTCCAACATCTCCAAGGAATAATGTATCACCAGTAAATATTGCATGATCCTTTTCATTAGTATCTTTCAGCAAATAAGTAGTGCTTTCAATTGTATGACCTGGGGTATGAATAGCTATAATAGTTGAGTTACCAAGTTTAAATTTTTCATAATCTGATGCAATAGTTTTATTGAAAGTAGTTTCAGATTTTGGTCCATAAATAATTTCTGCACCAGTCTTTTTAGCTAGATTTATATGACCACTTATAAAGTCTGCATGAATATGAGTCTCAAAAATGTATTTAATTTTTGATCCACTTTTTTTTGCCTTTTCAACATATGCCTCAATCTCTCTAATGGGATCAATAATAGCAACCTCTTTATTACATTCAATATAATATGACCCTTGAGATAAACACTTAGTATAAATTTGTTCTACTTTCATCTATTTACAAAATTAGTTTCTTTCAAACTATCTAGCAATTATGTTAAACAAATTTTAAAATTTTTATTTTTTTTTTATTCATAACAATAAATCTATTTACTTTAGGGCCAAATTTATAATATGCCAAAAAACTTAGTTATTGTTGAATCAGCTACAAAAGCCAAGACAATTGAGAAAATTCTTGGACAAGATTTTAAGGTTGTCTCCTGTGTTGGGCATATCTCAGACCTTCCTGTTAAAGAGCTTGGAGTTGATGTTGAAAACAATTTTCAACCTAAATATGTTGTCCCTACTGAAAAAAAACCAATCATAAGAGATTTAAAAAAATATGTAAAAGACTCTGAAAAAGTTTGGTTAGCCAGTGATGAAGATAGAGAAGGGGAGGCTATTGCATGGCACTTATATGAAAATCTTGATTTAAGTAACAAGGATTATGAGAGAATTGTTTTTCATGAAATAACTAAAAATGCAATTTTAAAATCTTTAGAAAATCCAAGAGAAATTAACTTCAATTTGGTAAATGCTCAACAAGCACGTAGAGTTTTAGATAGACTTGTTGGATATGAACTATCCCCTGTTTTATGGAGAAAAGTTAAGGCTGGTTTATCAGCTGGAAGAGTTCAATCTGTATCTGTGAGATTGATAGTTGAAAAAGAAAGAGAAATTAAAACTTTCGTTTCCAAAAGTTCATATAAATCAATTGGAGTTTTTGAGACTAATGATGGGGTGAAGCTAAAGGCTGAACTAAACGAGAAGTATTCTTCTGTTAGTGAAGTAAAAGAATTTTTTGAAAAAAATTATGGTTCTCTATTTAATGTTGCGAGTACTGATAAAAAACCTGGAAAAAAATCTCCAACCCCTCCTTTTACAACTTCCACTCTTCAACAAGAAGCTTCAAGAAAGCTTGGTTTTGGAGTTACAAGAACAATGTCAACTGCTCAAAAGCTTTATGAAGCTGGATTTATAACATATATGAGAACAGATAGTGTTACTCTTTCTAATGAAGCGAAATCTTCAATTATTAAAAAGATTGAGACTAAGTATGGAAATGATTATGTTAATCCTAGAGATTATAAGAATAAAAACAAATCAGCTCAGGAAGCTCATGAGGCTGTAAGACCAACAGATATTAATGTTGATCAAATTACATCTGACTATGACCAGCAAAGATTATATGAATTAATTTGGAAACGTACTATTTCTTCTCAAATGTCTGATGCTCAAATTGAAAGAACTGTCGTTAATATAAAGACAGTTTCATACAATCAAATTTTTATTGCAAGAGGTGAGGTTATTAAATTTGATGGTTTTCTAAGAGTTTATAATGAGGGAACAGATGATGAAATCGAGGAAGAAAAAGATGTTTTACCAGCACTGAATACTGATGAAAAATTAAATTTATTAAATATAACTTCTAAAGAGTCTTTTACTAGACCACCTTCTAGGTATACTGAAGCATCATTAGTTAAGAAACTTGAAGAATTAGGGATTGGAAGGCCAGCTACATATGCTACTACAATTTCAACAATTCAAAATAGAGGTTATATATCTAAAGGAGATAATGAGGGTGTAGAAAGAGATTATAATTTTATTGAATTTAACCAAGAAGGTATTAAAGAAAGTATATTAAAAGAAAAAACAGGATCAAATAAAGGAAAATTAGTTCCTACTGATATTGGTATGATTGTAAATGATTTCTTAGTTGATAATTTTAATAATATTTTAGATTATGGATTTACAGCAGAGGTTGAAAAGAATTTTGATAAAATAGCTACAGGTGATCAGAATTGGACAGATATTATTAAACAATTTTATGGTGAATTTCATGAAACCGTAAATGATGTTAAGGAGAATGCTGAGAGGCAATCTGGTGAAAAAGTTTTAGGTACAGACCCAATTTCAGGAAGAATTGTAAAAGTAAGGCTTGGAAAATTTGGGCCAATTGCTCAAATTGGAACGATAGATGAAGAAGAAAAACCTGTTTTTGCAAGTCTTACTAAAGATCAGCAGTTAGATACTATTACCATAGAAGAAGCTTTAGAATTATTTAAATTTCCTAAAGAAATTGGAAATTATAAGGACGAAATTATCACTGTAAATAATGGGAGATATGGCCCTTACATTAAATTTTCAACTAAGTCTATTTCAATTCCAAATAATCTTGATCCTCACGCAGTTGACATTAATAAGGCCATTGAATTAATTGATGAAAAATTAAAATCTGAAGAACCTATACATACTTATAATGATAAACCAGTTACCAAAGGCAAGGGTAGGTTTGGTCCTTTTATTAAGTGGAATGATTTGTTTATTAATGTAAATAAAACATATGATTTTGATGACTTGTCAATTAATAATATAGAAGAGCTAATTGAGATAAAAATAAAAAAGGAAAAAGAAAAACTTATTTCAGAGTGGGTTGATGAAGATATTAAAGTTGAAAAGGGAAGATGGGGTAGATCTGTTATTTTCAAGGGTAAAAAGAAAGTAGAAATTCCTAAAGAAATTGATCCAAAAACAATTACATTAGAAATTGCGAAGCAATATCTAAACCCTAAAAAGAAAAAATGAGTCTTGAATTACTAAGGCCAATTTCAAGTAGCTTTATTGATCAGCTAAATGAAAATTATTTACAAGGCTCTTTATTTAAGAAATTAAACATTCATACTTTATCTTCTGGACTTCCAGATATAGAATCTACAAATGTTTGTATAGTAGGATTAAATGAATACAGGAACTCTTTTTTTGAATCTGGCGTCCAAGACATAAATTCTATTCGAAAGCAACTTTATAAATTAAAATATGGCAATTGGAAATTGTCAATATCCGATTTAGGGGATTTACCTAATGGAAGTAATGTAGATGATACTTATCATGCACTTTACGATATATGTAAAGAGTTGTTATCCAAAAACGTATTATTAATTGTGATAGGAGGGAGTAACGATTTAATTTATCCAATCTTCAAATCTTTTGACTCATTTAGTGATAAAGTTAATATAGTATCTATTGATAATCAGTTTGATCTTTATCAAGAGTCTGACATAGTATCAGGAAGAACTTATATGAATAAAATCATAATTGATGATTCGAACAGATTAAACGATTTTACTAATATTGGATATCAAAGACATTTGTGTTCCACTGATGAATTAGATTTAATGGAGAAATTATTTTTTGAGTATATTTCTTTAGGAGAAATAACAGAAAATAATAACAAGGCAGAACCTATTATGAGGAATGCGAATATTGTCGGTTTTGACATGAAATCTTTATCCTTTTCAGCCTCGTTTAATCAAATTGAAGGAAATCCAAATGGAATTAATCCCAGGCTAGCATGTATTCTAGGTAAATACGCAGGTCAAAGTAATAAAACTAATTTTTTAGGTTTATTTGAGTTAAACAACAATGTAATATCTAATAAAATATACTCTGAGATAATATGGTATTTTTTAGATGGTATAAATAAAAGAATTATTGAATCAGACTTTAATGACTCACAAACCTTCAATAAATATATTGTTCAAACTTCAGGAAGAGATATAATATTTTTTAAAAGTAAGGTTTCCGAAAAATGGTGGATGTTAATTAATCCTGCAAATAACCCAGATATTTCTTACTTACCGTGTTTAGAAAGTGACTACTTAGATGCTCTTAATGACAACATTCCTCCTAGATGGCTAAAAGCTACTAAAAGAGTTTAAACTTCTTGTAAATATCTTTCAGCATCAAGTGCTGCCATACATCCTGTTCCTGCAGCAGTTACTGCTTGTCGATAATCTTTATCCTGAACATCACCAGCGGCAAAAACTCCATGAATATTTGTTTTAGTAGAAGTTTTATCTGTTATAATATAACCACTATCATCCATTTCGACCAAACCTTTAAATATATCCGTATTAGGAGTATGTCCTATAGCAATAAATAAACCTGTAATTTTGAGTACTGACACTTCGTTGTTGAGATTATTTTTAATCTTAATCCCTTCAACAACACTCTCGCCAATAACCTCTTCTATTTCATGATTAAACAAAACCTCAATATTATCAAAATTGGCTAACCTGTTTTGCATTGCTTTAGATGCTCTAAAATGATCTTTTCTTACAAGCATTGAAACTTTGCTGCATATTTTTGCTAAATATGTTGCCTCTTCTATAGCTGTATCCCCACCTCCTACTATGGCTACATCTTGGTTCTTGTAGAAAAAACCGTCACAAACTGCACATGCAGATACTCCACCTCCAATTAATCTTTTTTCACTGGGTAACCCTAGGTATTTTGCAGAAGCACCTGTACTAATTATGACTGTTTTTGATCTAATTTCATCACCATTTTGAGTGTATAACTTATGAACGCCACCTCTTTCTTTTGAAAAATCTACTTTAGAAATGAAATCAATTTTAACTTTTGTCCCAAATCTTTCTGCTTGTTCTTTCAATTCATTCATCATTGTAGGTCCATCAACCCCATTAGGATAACCAGGAAAGTTATCAACCTCTGTGGTTGTTGTTAGTTGACCTCCAGGCTCTAAGCCAGTATATATAACTGGATTAAGATCTGCTCTTGCTGCATATATTGCTGCTGTGTATCCAGCAGGGCCACTTCCTATAATTATTGTATTCATATTAAGATTTTTGTGATAATGTTTTTGATTTTGTAAAATTAAAAAAACATAAGAATAAATTGATTAAAACATTATTAACTTTGTAATTTGATAATCTAAATGAAAATGATTAAAAAAAATCTTAAGTATCAATCCCCAGGAATAAATGAGGAAAATAGATACGAAAAACTTCATACAGTAACTTTTGATAATTCTCAAGAAGCTTCAATTTTAATTGCTAGAGAAATTTGTGATTTAGTTAAATCCAAACAAGAGAAGAAAAAAAACTGTGTTATAGGCTTTGCAACAGGATCTTCTCCAACTAAAGTTTATCAAGAAATCATTAAAATTCACAATGATGAATCTTTGAGTTTTAATAATGTTATAACTTTTAATTTGGATGAATACTTTCCGATTGAAAAAGATGATAATAATAGCTATCATAATTTCATGAAAGAAAATTTATTTGACCATATTGACATACCTAAAGAAAATATAAATATCCCATCTGGAGATATAAGTGAAAAAGATATCACGAAGTTTTGTTCCAATTACGAGAAAAAGATTGAAAAATATGGAGGTATAGATATACAGCTATTAGGAATTGGAAGAACTGGTCATATCGGTTTTAACGAACCAGGGTCCCACTTTAATTCTACAACTAGGTTAATAACATTAGACCACACTACAAGATTCGATGCTAGTAAAAGTTTTAACGGTATTGAAAATGTCCCATCCAAAGCAATTACAATGGGTATTAGAACAATCTTTAATTCAAAGAGAATTATAATGATGGCATGGGGAATTCAAAAAGGCCTAATTGTGAAAAAATCTGTTGAAAATAATATTACGTCACTAATTCCTACAACTTATTTACAGAATCATAAGAATACAACATTAGTCTTAGATAAAGAGTGCTCAAGTGAATTAACTAGATTTAAAACACCATGGTTAGTTGGACCTTGTGAATGGTCAGATTTAATGAAAAGAAAAGCAATAGTTTGGTTGTGTGAGATTACAGGAAAATCTATTTTAAAGTTAACTGATGAGGATTACAACAAAAATGGGTTATCAGATTTATTAGCACTAGAAGGAACATCTTATGGGATAAATATCAAAATGTTCAATCATTTTCAAAATACAATTAGTGGTTGGCCTGGAGGTAAACCAGGTTCAGATGATTCTACTAGACCAGAGAGAAAAACCCCAAATCCAAAAAGAGTTATAATATTTAGCCCTCATCCAGATGATGATGTAATTTCTATGGGTGGTACTTTTGATAGATTAGTTTCACAGGGACATGATGTTCATGTTGCATATCAAGCCTCTGGTAATGTTGCAGTCTCCGATCATGATGCATTAAAGTTCATTGAAGTTTCATCTGATATGTTTACTGGAGAATTAAAATTAAAAATTGAACCTTTAATTAAAGAGCTAAAAAATAAAAAGGCAGATAAAATTGATTCACCTGAGGTTAGACAACTTAAAGGATTTATTAGAAAAAGAGAAGCAATTTCAGCAACTAGATATATAGGAATTCCCGATTCAAACACTCATTTTATGAATCTTCCATTTTATGAAACTGGAAGAATTAAAAAAAATCCACCTTCAAAAAAAGATGTTTTAATGACCGCATCATTAATTAATAAGATTAAACCTCATCAAATTTATGCTGCTGGAGATCTTGAAGATCCTCACGGAACCCATAAAGTATGTCTTGATCTAGTGTTTGAGGCACTTAAGTCTCTTAAAGGTGAGAAATTTATAAAAGATTGTTGGCTGTGGTTATATAGAGGAGCTTGGTTAGAGTGGGATATTCATGAGATAGATATGGCTGTACCAATGAGTCCAGCTCAAGTAATAAGAAAAAGAAAAGCTATCTTCTTCCATCAAACTCAAAAAGATGGAGTAATGTTTCAGGGACAAGATTTAAGAGAATTCTGGGTTAGAGCAGAAGAAAGGAATAACGAAACAGCAGAAAAATATAAAAAGATGGGACTGGCAGATTATGCTGCTATAGAATCATTTAAAAGACATTATTATTAAAAACCTTATTATGAAAAAATTCAATTTACTAATCACCTTTCTAATTTTATTTGGAACATTTTTAAATCTTCAATCACAGAATAAATTTTCTAATAGAAAGATCAACAATCTTAAGAATCAAGTTTCACAATTGGTTGAAGAAGATAAAAAAATGACACAAGTCATGGTTGACAAAGTCTTTAGCTTTTCAGAGCTTGGTTTCCAAGAATTTCAAACATCGAATTATTTAAGTTCAATTCTTGCTGAAAATGGTTTTGAAATAGAATATGAAGTTTCTGGTGTACCAACTGCATGGTTTGCAACATGGTCAAATGGAACTAATGGACCAACAATCGCACTTGGAAGTGATATAGATGGTATACCTAAAGCATCTCAATATCCTGGTGTTGCATACCACAAACCAATAATTGAAGGAGCTCCAGGACATGGAGAGGGTCATAACTCTGGCTTACCTGTTGTAATTACTGCAGCCCTTTCAGTTAAAAAAATAATGTTAGATAATAAAATTGAAGGGAAACTTGTTATATGGCCTGGTGTTGCTGAAGAACAAATTGGAACAAAAGCATGGTATGTAAGAGATGGTTATTTTGATAATATTGATATGTGTATTTTTACTCATGTAAGTAGTAACCTTGGAGTTTCTTGGGGACCAGCTACTGGAACTGGTTTAATTTCTGTTGAATATACTTTTGATGGAGAAACTGCTCACTCTGCTGGGGCACCATGGAGAGGTAGAAGTGCACTTGATGCTGCTGAATTAATGAATATAGCATGGAATTATAAAAGAGAACATTTACATCCTCTAAAAAGATCCCATTCTATTTTCACAGATGCAGGTGATCAACCAAATGTAGTGCCTTCAAAAGCATCAATATGGTTTTACTTTAGAGATGTAACATATGAAGGAATCATGGATATGTATGAAACTGCTAATAAAATGGCTGAAGGAGCATCACTGATGACAAACACATCATTCAAATCAAGAATACTTGGAACTGCATGGCCTAGGCATTTTAATAGACCTATTGCAGAGGAAATGTATAGAAACATTGAAGATGTAGGATTGCCTACATGGTCTGATAAAGATCAGCAACTAGCAGTTGCAGTTCAAAAAGTAGTTAATTCAGATAATTTAGAAGGACTTGCAAATGAGCTAAGACCAATAGGAGCTCCACTTCCTTATAAAATTAGTGGTGGTTCAGATGATATTGGAGATATCTCTTGGAAGGTGCCAACTGTAACTTTACGTTTCCCATCAAACATTCCTGGACTTCAAGGACATCACTGGTCAAATTCGATTTCAATGGCTACACCAATAGCTCATAAAGGAGCAAATGCTGGAGCTAAAGTTTTAGCTATGACAGTAATTGATTTTTTACTTAAGCCTGATAAGTTAGATGAAGCTAAAGATTACTTTGAAAATATTCAGAAAAAAGAAACTACATACAGACCAATGATATCTAAAGATGATCCACCAGCAATTTACTTAAATACAGATATTATGAATCAATATAAGGATCAGATAAAAGAATTTTATTTTGATGAGACTAAATATGACAACTACTTAGAACAACTAGGTGTTGATTATCCTGTAATTAAAAAGGATAATTAAATAGCATAAGACATAGTGATTCTTAAATATATAGTTGACCTAATAATACAATAAGAATCTGGAAAAAAAATTTATTTAAACTTGATTTTATTATAAATTTTATTAGTTAAGTTTTTAGGTTAAGTTATTATATACTAAATTGAAATTAATTAACAAAAAAAAATATAAATATGAGACTAACATTAAGTTCAGTTTTTCTTGTTTTTTCATTGTTATCGTTTAGTCAAAGTCCAGTTAATGGTGTTGTGACTGATGAAAATGGTGTTCCTCTTCCGGGAGCAAATGTTATCATTGAAAACTCTAACACAGGAGTTTCGACTGATTTCGATGGGAATTTTGAAATTACTGCAAATCAGGGACAAGTCCTTGCATTTAGTTATATAGGTTATACAACTCAATACGTAACTGTAGCGAGCCAAACTGGAATAAATATTTCTTTACAGCTTGACAATGAGCTTGAAGAGGTGGTTGTTACTGCTTTAGGTTTTGCAGCAGTTAGAGATCAGCAAGGATCAACTTCCTCTGTAATTAATTCAGATGATGTAATTAGATCTGCTGAGCCAACGGTAGTAAATGCATTGAGTGGTAAAGCTTCAGGTGTAAGAATTACTCGTTCTAATGGAGATCCAGGTGCCGGAAGTACCATTAGAATTCGTGGTGCTAACACTATAGATGGATCAATACAGCCATTAATAATTGTTGATGGTGTGCCAATGGACAATTCAACATCGTATGCTGGGGGTAATAATATTACTGGTGGTAATGGTGGTGTTTCTCAAGGGTCACGTTTAAATGATATAAATCCAAGTGATATAGAATCTGTAAACGTATTAAAAGGTGCATCAGCTGCTTCATTATATGGAAGTGCTGCTGCTAATGGAGTTGTAGTAATTACAACCAAAAAGGGTAAAAGAGGGAAAGCAAGAGTTTCATTTAAAACTAGTTATTCATTTGATGAAATATCTGAAAGAATCGCTATGCAAGATACTTGGGGTCAAGGAAGATCTGGAGTATATGGAGAGACTAGAGCAGAATCATGGGGTGATTATATAGCTGATAGATCAGGTGGTCCAGATGGATATAAATCTGGAGCTTATTTCATGGCAGAAAATGGTAGAAAATATCAATTGGTTGATACAAAAAACTCTAAAGAAACATTTGTAGATGAAAACTTTAATTCAGTTTTTGGAACAGGAAATGCTTTGCAAAACGACTTAACTATAAGCGGAGGAAATGAGAATAGTAATTATTTCTTTAGTTTAGGTCATCTTGAGCAAGATGGTATAATCAAGAACTCAAGTTATGAAAGGACTAATGCTAGATTAAATTATGAGGCAAAAATAAATGATAAGATTACGTTGTCAACTAGAATGGCGTATACTTACACTGACTCTAATAGAATTCAGCAAAGTTCAAACGTATCTGGATTAATGTTAGGTCTTTTAAGAACTCCTGCAGATTTTGACGGAAGAGATTATAAAGGATCATATTTTAGTTCAGGTGGAACAGAGTATATTAATAGAGGTAGATCATATAGAAAACCTATTGGACAAAGTTCTAATCAATCTTATACGAATCCTCTTTGGACAGTAAATGAACAAGAGTCTAGTACAAGAGTTAACAGGGTTTCTATTACTCCTCAATTAACAATTAAGCCAACAAATTGGTTTTCAATAATTACTAGAGGAAATTTAGATGTAGCAGATGATAAAAGAACATACTTCTTCCCAGTTGGAGATGCAAGTTCTAGAGCTAATGGTCAGTATCAAGAAGACGCATTGGATATAAGAAATTCTGCATTAGATGTTATAGGAAAGGCTAATTTTGAATTATCAGATGATGTTAACTTAACAGCAACTGTTGGTTGGAGTTATAATGACAGAAAATATTCTAGAATATCTGGTAACATAACAGGATTCTTAGTTAACTCAGCTAAAAGAACTACAGCCCTTAATACATCTTCAGAAGCTTCATCTTTTAGTGGTGCAAAAGCATTTAGAAGATCAAATAGAGGTTATGGAATCTTAAATTTTGATATAGATGATCAATTATTCTTAAATATATCTGGAACTCAAGAAGCTTCATCTACAATAAAAGGGACATTCTTTTATCCCTCAGCTGATGCAGCATGGGTAATAACAGAAGATATAGTTCAATCAGATATTATGTCTTTTGCTAAGCTTAGAGCTTCATGGGGTCAGGTAGGTGTTCAACCTTCCGCTCATAAATTTGAAACGCTAGCAGAGGGTGGATTTGGTTATTCAACTTATAGTGATCCTCTTGATAGTAACTTATTTGGTGGTGGTTTTAGGTTAGACAATAACCTTGGTAACCCAAATCTAGAACCTGAAATAAAGACTGAATGGGAAATTGGTGGTGATTTCAGATTTTTTGATGACAAGGTATCTCTAGGAGTAACATATTATGATAACATAATTGAAGGAATATTATTAGATGTTTCTTTATCTCCATCAACTGGTTTCTCTACACAATATGGAAACTATGGTGAGATGACTAATAAAGGGATGGAAATTGACTTAGGAGTAGATTTAATTGACACCAATGATTTTGGTTTATCAACATCTGTTAATTGGTCTACAAATGAGAATGAGGTAACTGATCTATATGGAACTGAGTCTATAAACTTATCTCCTGGAGCATCTGTTAGTTCTAGAGCAGTAGTGGGATCTCCTTTAGGTGTTCTTTACGGAACTGGTTCTAAAACAAATGCTGATGGAAGTTTTGATCTTAACTCAAATGGATTTCCACAAATAACTTCAAGTCCTATAGTGCTTGGAGATCCTAATCCAGACTGGAGAGGTGGTATATCATTAAATATGAGATATAAGAAATTTAGACTTAATGCTGTTCTAGAACATTCACAAGGTGGTTCATTTTCTCCAAGAACATTATGGGTATTAAGAAGATTTGGTACAACTCAAGAAACAGCTAACAGGCTTACTTTAGATCAATCTCTTGTTAATTACAAAGGAACTACAGTTCCTGCTGGAACAACAGTTAGAGGTAATGTTAAAGACTTTGGTGGTGGACCAGTTCTGCTTGATGAAAATTGGTATAGAACAGGTATTGGAGGAGGTTTTGGTGATAACCAAGCATATAACTTCTCTATAGCTGATGCTACATGGACCAAATTAAGAGATCTATCTCTAAGTTATGTTTTAGACACGCCTGTAATTAAGAATATAGGATTAAATGATGTTATACTAACTTTTACTGGTAGAGATTTAATAAACATCAACAATGTTGATGGAATTGATCCTGAGATTAATACAAAAGGTGTAAGTGTAGCTCAAGGTGTTGAGTATTTCACAAACCCTCAGACGAAAGGTTTCCTTTTCAGTTTAACAATAAATTATTAATAAAATGAAAAAAATATTTACAAAATCGATTTTAGCTCTTCTAATTATTTTCTCATTTTCTTGTGAGGATATAAATGAAGATATTAATGCAAATCCAAACGATATTTTAATTACTGATGTTGAGGACAAACTATTTTTAACTGGTGCACAATTAGCAAATGTTCAATTGCAAGTAGGTCACCTAAATAGAATTAGTGGTATGTACTCTGGTCAATTAATAGGATTTAGTTCCTTGTATGCAAATATATATGGATATAGTTTATCAACAGTTGAGTCAAACAGTGAATGGTTTGCATTATATGTTGGTGTTCTAAACAATATGAGACAACTTCAGGAAAACTCTACTAATACATTATTGGTTGGTATAGCTGAAATTATTGAAGGTCATGCTTTTGGTACAGCTGCTTCTCTTTGGGGAGGTATACCTTATAGTGAGGCTGGAAATCCTGAAATAGAAGATCCAACTTTTGATTCGCAGACTTCAGTATATAATTCTGCAATTCAAAAGTTAACTTCTGGAATTTCAACTCTTCAATCTGCTCCATCAGGAGGTCTATCTCAAGATATAATGTATGGAGGTGATAAAGACAAATGGATTGAAGCTGCTTATACTTTAATTGCAAGGTTTAATCTTCATAAAAAGGATTATACAGCTGCAGTTTCTGCTGCAAGTAGTGGAATAAGTAGTGCGTCGGGAGACATGAGATTCAGTCCCCCTGGAATTCAAGCCGGAGACTCTAACTTGTTTGCAACCATTTTAAATGGTTCTAGAGCAGGAGATCTTGGAAATTCATCAGCAGGAGAAGAAAGTTATTTACTTCAACTTCTAAGTAATGAATATTCTACAAATAGAAATCATTCAAAAACTGATGAAACTGCTAGATATGGATACTATAAGATTAACTCAACTAGTGGTTCAGCAAATACTGGTATAATTGCTGAAGATGAGCCTCATAATATGGTTACATATTTTGAGAATCAATTGATTTTAGCTGAAGCAAAAGCAAGACAAGGAAGTTTAGCAAACGGTCTGCCTCACCTTAATAATGTTAGGGCTTGGTTAAATTCAGGTGGAAACTTGAATAGTAATCATAGTTCTAATCCATATAAGTATGAAGCATTTGTTTCATCTGATTTTAATTCAGGTGGAATTGAAAACGCAGATGGTGTTGATGCTAATACTGCTTTTCTTAGAGAAGTGATTGAAGAAAGATATGTTTCAGGATTCGGCATGCATATGCCGTTTAATGATGCAAGAAGACTAAGAAAGTCTGATAGCGCATACTCTGTACCTTTTGTTCTTGTTCTTGGACCTGCTGGTCCATATCCTGAAAGAATGCCTTATGCAGCAACAGAGTTGAATTCAAACTCTAATGCACCTGCTGAGGACCCAGGAATATTTACAAAAACAGAAGTAAATCAATAATACTTAAAAAAAAAGTAATACTTTTAAAAAAGGTTTGTAAATTCTACAAACCTTTTTTTTATGCTTAAAAATAATAAAGTACTAATTCTATTAACTTCATTAGTTTTAATTAGCTGTAATGAAGAAGACACTTTATACTCCAATAGTATAATTTCATCTCCACATCCTGTTGCTTCTGAAGCGGGAAAAACAATATATTCACAAGGTGGTAATGCATTTGATGCTGCTGTTGCAGCTGCCTTTACGTTATCTGTTGTTGAACCTAGTATGAGTGGAATAGGGGGAAGGTTGCAAGTTATTTACAAACAAGCAGAAGGAGATATTCTTGGAATTGACGCTACCACTCAAATACCTGAAAGTTTTAACAGCAATGAAAAAGATTTACCTAGCTACGGATATAAAACAATTGGAATTCCAGGTGTAGTTGCAGGTCTTATAAAACTTCATGAAGAGAATGGTGTTTTAGATCTTAAAACAGTTATGCAACCATCAATAAGCATAGCTCAAAATGGTTTTTATTTACTACCAGGGGAAGTTACAAGACAACAATATGAAAAAGAAAAAATTGGTTCTTTTGAAGGGAGTAAAAATTATTTCTTGAATTCTGATGGAGAATCTTTTAAAATAGGGGATAAGTTAATCCAAAAAGATCTAGCAAATACTCTTAGTAGTATTGCGGAAAATGGAAAAAAAGGTTTTTATGAAGGAGAAATTGCTGAAAAAATAGCAAATGATATTCAATTTAATGGAGGGTTTATTACAACAGAAGATTTAAAAAATTATTCTGCTAAAAAATCAAAAGTGTTAAGTGGTAAATTCAATGGTTTTGATATTCACACTCTTAACCTTCCCTCTTACGGATCAATTACTATTCAGATGATTCAAATTTTTGATAAACTGAAGATTGAATCTGAAGTAGATTGGACTTTTAAGATTTCAAGTGCAATAGAGGAGGCATATAAATATAGGCCATTTCAGAAAAACATGGATTCAATTAAAAGCATTCTATCTCAAAAGAGAGCTAAGGAGATTGCTTTAGATATTGAAAATTCTAATTCAGAAATTACATATAATGATTTAACAAAGAAATTTGATATAGAAGATATTGTTCAAGGTCATACTGCCCATTTAACAACTTCAGATAAGTATGGAAATGTTGTTTCATTAACGCAGACTTTAGGTCCTAATATGGGCTCAAAGGTCGCAACTAAAGGTTTAGGGTTTCTGTACAATGTTACTATGGGACCTTACCTAGGAGGATACTTAGGAGAAGATAAACCTGGAGATAGAGCTTCTTCACATATTTCACCAACTATTTTTACAAAGAATAACCAAGTTATTTTGGCACTTGGTGCAGCAGGAGGAAATAAGATTCCAGTTGCAATAAATCAAGTTGCTTATAGATATCTCAAGCAAAATTTACCTCTAAGTGAAGCTTTGTTTATGCCAAGAGTTTATAAGGATGATAGTCCAATCTATATTGAGCGTCATATTGGTTTAGCTGGGTTTAATGATTCAGAAATTTATTTAAAGTCTAATAACATAGAGAGGGTAGAACGTAAAGGTTATTTTGGAAGGGTTCACGCAATTGCACTTGACTCATTAAATAATAGATGGATTGGTGCGGCTGACAAAGATTGGGAAGGAAGTGTTTCAAGTTATGAGTAAGATAAATTACTTTAAATATTTATTTTTATTTCTATTGACTTCACATGGTTCAATAGCTGGTCAGATTTCTGATAATTCATCATTTAATCTTGAAAAAATTGATATTGGATCAGCAATTGATTCTATAAGGAAATATAAAGAGATTGATCCGCAAAAAGCTCTTCAATATGGATTTTATGCTTTAAACTCAAATGTTGATAATGAATTATCTCTAGAATTTGTAAATACTAATTATTACCTGGCTGAAACATTTTTCCACATGGGAAATGATAAAAGTGCTTTTGAATATTTGTCAAAATCTCTTCAACTCTACACTTTATTAGATCCAAATAAAAGAAGAAATAGAAATGTGATAAAACCACCTTGGGTTCTTATTATAATGGGGAATATCTACTACAGAAACGAAGACTTTTTAAATGCTGAAGAAATGTATTATGAGGCTCTAGATAATTTTAGATTATTTGATCCTATATATGATGAGGAAAAATATTATGGAACTTCCACTAGTTTACAAAATTTGGCTATGATCAAAACAGAAGAAAAAGAATATGAAAAAGCTCTTGAATTATTTAGTCAAGTCAGTGAGATGAGGATAAGTTATGGTGAGACGACACAAATTCTTTCATCAGATCTATGGTATTTAGATTTTTACTTAAAAATGGGAGATGATGAAATGTTTATGGAGTATTATAATAATTTAACTAATTCCTATGAAACTTATTCATCAAATTTTGGAAATAATAATCCACTATATTTTATTATTTTTTCTGATGTTAATAGTCTCTATGCACAATTTTTAAATTCTAAAGGAAGAACTTTAGAATCATTAGAGTATTTAATCAAAGCAAAAGAACTAGCTCAGGATTTTTTGTTTAGGATACCAGAAATAAATTTAGAAATCTCAGAAACATATTTAAATCTTAATATGGATAATGAAGCAAGAGAGTTAATATTAGAAAACTTAAGTTTAGAGGAAATTACTCAAAGTCAAAAAATATACAATTTTAAACTTCTTGAAAAAATATATCTTAATGAAGGATCAAATGAAAATTTATTAAGAATAAAGGATTCAATCATTTTTTATAATGAACAGCCAACTCAAAAATTTGTTGAAGAAGATATTAATTCTCTTAAGGGTTTAATGTTAGTTACTGAAAAGCAAAATGATTTAAATATTTCTAAGTCAATAAATAGTAGAAACACTCTGGTTTCTGTTTTTTTAGTGTCAATTTTATTTCTAATCGCAGTTTCATTAAGATTTAATTTTGATCTTCAAAAAGAAAAAAATATCAGATTAGGATTGGAAAAAGATAAAATCAACGAAGAACTTAAATTAAGAAAAAGAGAGCTTTTTAGTAAGGTGAATTTTATATCTCAAAGAAATGATTATTTAATTAGCATAAAGGATAAAATAGATAAAGAAATTTTAAATCCCAAAAATTTAAATAATATAAAAAGGGAAATTAAAAATATTACCACTTCAGAAAAGGCTTATGAAGAATTTGACAAGATGTTTAGCCAGGTTTATCCAAAATTTTATAAAAGATTAAATCAAATAGCTAAGTTTTCACAAACCGATATTAGGTTAGCGTCATATATTAAAATGAATCATTCAAATAATGAAATTTCAAGAATTTCAGGAATTTCTCTTAGGACAGTTGAAAGCCAAAGGTATAGACTTTCAAAAAAACTTAATTTAGATAAAGGAGTAGATCTGAATAATTATATTTTAGAAATATAATACCAAGCTTTAAATGACACTTCACATCATTTTAAAAAAAAACTACTGCAGTATTTATGCAGTATATGTTTTTTTGTTATGAAATTTTAAATTTTCCATATTTGGTTTAAATAAAACTAATTATGAGAAAAAATTCGATATTAAGTGTATTTCTGATTTTTGCTTTTAGCCTTTCAGTTTATGCTCAACAGATTACTGGTTCAGTAACTGATGAAAACGGAATACCTCTTCCAGGTGCCTCCGTTGTTGTTGAAGGTACTTCAAACGGTGTAACCACTAATTTTGATGGTAACTTTTCAATAGAAACTTCAGTTGGGGAAACACTTTCAGTAAGTTTTGTAGGTTATGCTACACAAAAAATAATCTTAAACTCAACAGCATCTTTAAATATTCAACTAGAACCGAATGCTTTACTAGATGAAGTTGTAGTAACTGCTCTTGGTATTTCTAGAGAGAAAAAATCTTTAGGTTATGCAGTTTCGGAAGTTTCCGGAGACAATGTAAATACAATAAAAGATTCAAACCTTGCTAGTTCTTTAGCTGGTAAAGTTGCTGGATTACAAATAACACAATCTGGAGCTATTGGTTCTGGATCAAGAGTAACTATTAGAGGGAATAATTCACTTGGTGGAAACACTCAAGCATTAATTGTTGTAGATGGAATTCCTATTGATGGATCTGGTATTAACTCTGGTAGTAATGATGATGGAGGAACTCCAAGTTATGAACCTGAAATTTCTGGAGGGGGTATCTCTGATATTAACCCAGATGACGTTGAATCAATATCTGTACTTAAAGGACCAAATGCAGCAGCACTTTATGGTTCAAGGGCAGGGAATGGAGTTATATTAATAACAACAAAAAAAGGTTCAAGTTCTAAAGGATTAGGAATTTCGATTAAATCTAATCTATATGTAGACACGCCAATGTCATTGACTCTTCCAAGTTATCAGAATGAATATGGACAAGGAACGTTGGGTGCATCTTATCCTTCACCTCGTTACAATGCTGATAGAAGCACTTTAAATTCTTGGGGTAAATCCTCATGGGGACCTAAACTTAACGGAGCATTATCTCCTTATTATAATGATGAAGTAAGAGCATACTCAGCTCAGCCTGATAATGTTAGAGACTTTTTTAGAGATGCATTTAGAGCAATTAATTCAATATCGTTAGACCAAGGCTATGAAAATGGTTCAATCAGATTCTCATATACTAACAACTCTTCTGAGTCAATGTTACCAAATTCTGATCTTCAAAGCCACAACTTTAATTTAAGAGCTGTCGCTAAATTAAGTGATAAATTAACTATAGACTCAAAAGCAACTTACTTTACTCAAAAGATAAATAATAATAATCAGGTTACAGGTGCACAGGGTCTATTAGACAATCTCTACGTAATACCAAGAAATGTAAATCAAAACGATCTTAGAAATTATCAGGTAGACAACCCATCAAATGTTTTTGAATACCAATCAATAAGTTATGCAAGTGGACAAGAGGGGAATCCTTATTGGATGTTACTTAATGATGAACAATCAGAGAGGAGAAATAGATTTTTAGGATTTACTAAAATTGATTACAAATTTACTAATTGGTTAAGTGCCTTCGCTAGAGTCGGAGCAGATATAACTAATATAGATTTTAGCAAAGTCTACAAGCCTGGTCATCACTTCTATGCTGGGGGTAGAATGAATATTAGAAACATAAACTACGGAGAATTAAATTCTGACTTTTTAATTACTGCAAAAGAAAATATTTCTGATAAATTAAGTTTTGTTTTTAATGCTGGTGGATCAATGTCTAAAAGAACTTCAGAGAGATGGGAAATATTTGGAGAAGACTTTAAAATCCCTACAAAGTATTTTATAGATAACCTTAACAATCAACAGGCTCCTATTGTAGTTCCTCAATCAATTAAAAAAGTGAACTCCTTATATGGATCTCTTAATTTAGCTTATGATAACTTTTTATACTTAGATGTATCTGCAAGGAATGACTGGTCTTCAACATTAAGTGAAGAAAACAGATCGTACTTATATAACTCTGCTAGTTTATCTTTAATTCTAAATCAATTTATTGATCCTAGTCAAGAGATCTTTAATTTAATTAAACTACGTGGAAGTATTGCTGAGGTAGGAAATGATACTGATCCATATCAATTATATCAAACTTTTAACCTTCCAGGTAAGGGATATCTTGGTCTAACAACAGTTGGGTCACCAAGCACCAAACTTAATTCAGATTTAAAGCCTGAAACAGTAACTTCAACTGAATTTGGTCTTGAATTAAGTATGCTTGACAATAGATTAGGTATAGATATTTCAATTTATGATATTACAACTACAGATCTAATCTTTAATCTCCCTGTCCCTGCTGCAACAGGTTATCGTTTTTCAAAAACTAATATAGGTGAGGTGCAGAACAAGGGTCTAGAAATTAATATTAATGGATCTATTATAGATTCAGGAAATCTATCATGGAACTCTAATTTATTTTATTCAAAAAATGAGAATAAAATCATTGAGTTAGCAGAAGGTCTTGATGGATTCCAATTCAACGGTTCAACTCAAGGTGGTGTGTCTATTAGAGCTAATTTAGATGGAAGTATTGGAGATATATATGCAAGAACAAATACTGGTACTGTAACAATTGATGGTATTCCTGTAGCTTCTGCTCAACCAGATGAGTTTATTGGAAATGCACAACCAGATGCATTGGTCGGTTGGTCAAACCAATTAAGTTATAAAGACTTTTCACTAAATTTCTTAATTGATGCTAGAATTGGTGGAAAAGTATTTTCTCAAACTTCTGCAGCCCTGGATAGAGACGGTGTTTCTAAGAGAAGTCTTCAGTATCGTGAATCAGGAATACTTGTAGATGCAACTGTAGCTGATTCTGATGATGTGAATACTAAGAGTATTACTGCACAAGAGTATTGGCAGGCAATGGCAGATGTTTCTGCTAACTATGTTTATAATCAAGATAACGTAAGGTTAAGAGAACTAAGTATAGGTTATCAACTACCAAGCATGCCAAAGTTAGGTATTGAAAGTGCTGCTATACAATTAGTAGGTAGAAACTTATTCTTTTTCTCAAAAGATGCCGAGGATATTGACCCAGAAACAATGCTTGGAACTACCCTTGGAATTCAAGGTATATCTGAAAACCAGTTACCAACAACTAAAAGTATTGGTTTGAATTTATCCCTAAACTTTTAAATTTAAAAAAATAAAAAAATGAAAAATAAAATTTTTATAATATTTGCAAGCCTTTTAATGGCTACCGTTATATCATGTACAAGTGATTTTGACGAAATAAATACAAGACCAGATGCACTTACTGCATCTGATATTAGTGCTAAGTTTTTAGTTACTGATGTTCAACAAAAACTAATTGCTCAAAACACGTTTGGTGTTTGGTTAGGTAACATGTTACATCCTGATCTTTTTTCTGGTCAAAGTGCTCAAGGTTTTGCACAAAGTGATTGGACAGGTGAGAGTGGATATTCATATAATGATTTTTGGCAATACTTTACATATTTAGTTTTTGCTGAATACAATGCTACATTAACATCATATATGGGCCTTGTACAAGAAGGTGGATCTCTCGAAAATGATCAGTTTTATGCTTTTGGTTTAATAATGAAAGGATTATACTATCAACAGCTAACAGATATTTATGGACAACATCCATACTCAGAGGCTTCAAATCCTGAGATTACTCAACCTATTTACGATACTCAAAAGGATATCTATAAAGGTATAATTGCAGAATTAGATGAAGCTATATCTATAATTGGGAATGGTAATACCACTGGAAGTGGTGTTGAGCTATTAGTTGAAAATGATGTAGTCTTCAATGGAGATATGCAAAAGTGGAAACAACTAGCAAACAGTCTTAAATTACGTTTGGCACTTCGTGCTAGTGGTGCTTCAGGAGAAGATTTCTCTGCGGCTGCAGTTACTGAGGCAATAGCATCTGGTGTTTTAGCTGATGGTAATGCTTTATTTGAAAGAGATCAAGAGATTAATCAATGGGCAGGTGGAGCTGTTTATGGTGATATAATCGGTGGATTTCCTGGTAGTAAATTCTATATCGGAGAGCCACTTCTAAACATACTTCAAGATAATAACGATCCTAGGTTAAGTAAAATTGCAAAGCCAAGTGTTGGAGGTATAATAACTATTAACAAACCAGTTGAGGGTGATGCTATAGCATTAATTTCTGATCACGTAGCTTTTTTAAAGAGCACACTTGATCGTGCGGGTGCTGAATATACACTTGAAGAAACATCAAGTCAGGTTATAATAAACATGCCAGCAAATACAAATTATGTAGGTCTTCCATCTAGGTTAAGTCCAAAAATTAAACCGTATTTCAATGCTGATTTGTTCTCATATCCACAAGATATTATAGTACAAGCAAAACTTGAGGGTAAGCCAATCTTACCCGCTGTTGTAATGTCCGCAGCTGATAGTCATTTTATGATAGCAGAAGCAATTGTAAAAGGTCTAGCTTCAGGAGATGCTAATACGTATTATCAAATAGGAATAGAAAAAGCGATGGACCTTTGGGGTGGAGTTGATAGTAGTGCTTTAGCTGCTTATTTAGCTTCAGGTATGGGTCAACTTACAGGTAGCACTGATCAAAAGCTTGAAAAAATTGCTACTCAACGATGGATTGCTAATTATACAAATGGTTATGAAGCATGGGCAATAGTTAGAGATACAGGTTATCCAACTTCTGCTTACACAACTGTAACTGCAGAGAATAGTGATATTCGTGCTTTAGGAAGTCCTTTGAATGGAGCATACCCACAAAGACTTAGATATAATTCAGATGTTTATGGAACTAATCAGGCTAATACTGATGCATCTAACGCAATTCAAGGTCCAGATGTAATGTCAACAAAGCTTTGGTATGCAAAGCAATAAATAATAGTGTAGTAATGATTTAGGCTTTGAAATGTTGATTTATGTTTAGTTTATATTTATCTCATTAGCATAATAACATTGTTACAAAGAACCTGTGGAGAAATCCACAGGTTTTTTTAAATATTTTTTTGAAATAATTATGAAATATATTAGTTTATTTTTATTTGTTTTTACTAGCAATCTTGCCTTATGTCAAACTTCTGAAACAGATCATCTTGAATCTAATGGATTTGATGCTAAAAGGCTATCAAATTTAACATTAAAGCTTAAAGAGCTTAGTGATACAAAACAAATTCCTGGTTCAGTTACATTGATTACACGAAATAATCAGATTGTCTATCATGAAGCTTTTGGTTATAGTGATTTTGAAAATAAAATTCCTATGACTAAGGATAAAATTTTTAGAATTGCTTCCCAAACAAAGTTTGTAACAGCAGTAGCTATTATGATGCTTCAAGAAAGTGGTGAACTTGTAACTACTGATAAGGTAAGCAAATTTATTCCTGAGTTTAAAGAAACAACAGTAGCTATTAAAACTGATAATGGTTATAAAGTTGTTCCAGCTATAAGAGAAGTTACAATTAAAGATTTACTTACTCACACATCAGGAATTGGATATGGATTTGGAATTGCTTCTCAAGAATGGATTAATGCAGATATTCAAGGATTTTATACTGCTGATAGGAATGAGACAATACTTGAGACAGTTAAAAAGATAGCTAAACTTCCACATAATGCTCATCCAGGTACAGAGTATGTTTATGGATATAGTTTTGATATCCTGGGAGCAGTTGTCGAAGTTGTTTCAGGTCAAAGCTTTGAAGAGTTTTTAAAAACAAACATATTTGACCCATTAGATATGGTAGATACATCATTTTATCTCCCTATTTCAAAGAAAGATCGTTTTACAACAGTCTATTTATATTCTGAGAAAGATGGTTTTGAAAGAGCTCCTGATAATGGGAGCTATGACGCTCAAGGTAAACATTATGTTTATGGCCCTAAAAAATCTTTTTCAGGTGGAGCAGGATTGCTTAGCACCTCTACAGATTTTAGTAAATTTCTTTTAATGATGATTAATGGAGGTAAATATGGTGATACTCAAATTCTATCAAGAAAATCTATTGAGCTAATGACAAAAGATAATTTAGGAGATGTAAAATTCCCATATGCTGGCATGGGTTTTGGTCTTGGTGTACAGGTAATTAAAAACAGAGCCAGTTTAAGTGTTCTTGGCTCAGATGGAGAATATGTTGGAGGGGGAGCATATAGAACAGAGTTTTGGGTTGATCCAAAAGAAGATATTACTGGTATAATTTTAGTTCAATTAAGAGAACCTCAATATAATCTTAGATTTCATGATACAATCAAAACATTAATCTATCAAGCTTTAAGATAAAACATTCTTTCTAATCTAAATGAAAGTCTAATGTGATAATAGTACTAAATTTGCTCTTTAGTCGAGTAAGCATTAATAATATGAAAAATCTTTTTATTTATTTGTCTCTTGCATTTTCAATCGGATGTCAACAAAATACCTCTAATAATATAATTTACTCATCAACCTTTGATGATATTGAGTATTTTGGTGAAGATTCATTCTTATTGGAAGGAACCGATATCCCAGCCTCATTAAAAGAAAATATGTATGATAGGTTGCCAGTTTCTTATAAAGAGATTGTTAGAAAACCTGTTTGGGATTTATCAAAAAATTCAGCTGGATTATCTATTAGATTTTTATCAAATTCATCAGTAATATCAGTCAAATGGGAGCTATTAAATAATTTTAGTATGGATCATATGCCTGATACAGGAATTAAAGGTGTTGATTTATATTTTAAAAATAAAGATGATTGGCAATATATAAATACTGGTCGTCCAGTAGGTTTTAAAAATGAATATAAACTTATTGAAAACATGGATAATGAGTTAAGAGAATATAGAGTTTTCCTTCCATTGTATGATGGTTTAAAAAGTATTGAGATTGGAATAGATAATTCAAGTTTTATAAGAAAACCTGAAAAGAGTGAAAAAAAACCTATAATTTTTTATGGAACTAGTATAACTCAGGGTGCAACTGCCTCAAGACCTGGGATGGTTCATACTAACATTATCTCAAGAAAACTTGATCGTAATGTAATTAATTTTGGATTTAGTGGGAATGGCAGAATGGAGCAGCCTATATCTAGATTAATATCAGAATCTAATCCTGCCTTCTATGTTATTGAATGTATGCCTAATATGTTTCCACCTGATATGGTCACAAGCAATACGATCCCATTAGTTGATACAATTAGGAATAAACATCCTAATACTCCTATAATTTTAGTTAACCTATTCACTTCTCCATTAACTGTATTAGATAATAATGCAAATAAAGGAACAAATGAAATGAATAATGCTTTAAAAACTGAATATGAAAAAATGATTAGCAGTGGATATGATAATATTATATATCTAGAAAGCAGCAATGCCTTAGGAAATGATTTTGAAGGAACTGTTGATGCTGTTCATTTTACAGATTTAGGTTTTAAAAGATATTCTAATTTTTTAATTGAAAAATTCAAAGAATATGATTTATTAAACGATTAATTGAGTTTAATTATTTTATAAAATTTATCGATTTATATAAAACCTGTATATAAAACCACAGGTTTTTTTATCTTTATTTAATGCAAAAAGTACTTTATTGTTTAGCATTATCATTTCTGTTTTCCTGCTCCACAAGTGCATCTGAAATCTCTTCAGATGATTCAGATTTATTCCCCTATCAAATAATCAATGAAAAAATATTATTTATAGGAAATAGTTTTACTTTCTATTGGAATCTTCCCTCTCAAGTTGAAAAAATGTCAATCGAAAGAGGTCTTAACTGGGATATTAAGCATTTTACAGTTCCTTCAGCAACCCTAAAGATTCATTGGGATAATCCTGATTTAAAATCTATTCTTGAAAGTGAAACCTTTGATCATGTAATAATTCAAGAACACAGTACAAATATTTTAACAAATGCTCAAGGTAACTCTAAATTTTACTTTGATCAAATTTCTTCATTGATTCCTGATTCTACTCAAATTCATTTTTTTTCAACATGGATGTATCCAACGATGGAACAGTTTAATATAAACAATGAGGATTATCCAATAGAGGAAAGTGTAAAACAAATAATTGATGGAACTACTGCTACGATAATTCCTGTAGGAAGAGCATTTAAACTTTTTCAAGATAAATATCCTCAGTTTAACCTACTAATGGAAGATAATAAGCATCCAAATCCAAATGGATCATATCTAGCTAGTTGTATTATTTTCTCTCATATAAGTGCTGAGTCATCATTAAACCTATCTAAAAGATATAAAGGAAAAGACGCTAAAGGTGTAGATATTTACTACAGTATAGTTGAGGATGAAGTTCTGACTATTCTTCAACAGATTTCTGATGAAGTTATTTTTTAATGAATCAAAGAATATAAACTACTAAAAATCCAAGATAAGTTCCCAAAGCATTTCCAAGACTACCTACCAAAATTGCAGGTAAAATAAGATCTTTTCTATCAAATGCTTCTGCAAGAGCTATAGCTGACGCTCCGCCTCCAATATTAGCCTGACTAGCTATTGAAATCATTTCCCAATCCCGATAAATAAATCCACCAATTATAATAAATAATATACCATGAATAATAACTGCAGAAATTGTAAATATTAATAATAAGAATCCAACTTCCTGTAGTTGACTAACTGCACCTATTTCACAATAAGCTCCTATTACTGCTAAAAAAACATAAACTAGATAAAGTCCAAGATTTTGACTTCCTTTTAAATTTGAAATAAACTTACTTTGAGCTAACATAATACCTATAGTAGTAAGAATTAAAATTGATGGGATGTCAATTATATAGAGTGAAATAATTTCAGAAATGTAATAAGCGCTAATTCCTAGAAATAATAACCATGCAAGTGAGGTTAAACTTATGTTTTCATTTTCATCATTACCATTTGAAGATTTATTTTTATTAGAAATAAATTTTTTATTACTCTTCCAAATGCGGTTTAAAAATGTTGGGATAATTAATGTAATCATAATCCAAATAGCTGTTACAACATTATCTACAGCTATTGTTCCTGCGTACAAAATTCCTTTTTTTTGAAACTCGTACTCTAGTGCGATTGCATTAAAGTTTACACTTCCTCCCGTGTATGTTCCTGTTAGCATTCCAGCAATTACTTTCCCATCTTCTCCTAAAAGTGCTTGAGGATTTAATAAATACCATGAAATAATAATTCCACAAGTTGTTGCTAAAGATCCAATTACAAAAAGTCCTACCATTGGTAAACCAGCATTTTTTATCGAAGTAATATTTACTTTTAGTAATAAATAAAAGATAGATATAGGGGCAATATATTTGAAGATTATATCATAGAGTTGAATACTATTTGATGCTGCAGGAATAAGATTGAAATTTGCAATGACTGCTGTAAAAAGTATAACTAACAAAGCAGCACCACCAAGTTGCTTTCCAATTTTGGTTTTTCCAGCATAAACTGATAGAACAACCATTAAGCATAATACTGACAATACATAAATTGGATTAGTAATAAAGTCCATTAACTATGAGTTTTTTAATTAATCGTAAACCTCTACAACCAATTCTATTTCAACTGCTTGACCTCTAGGTAATGAATTAACTCCAATTGCAGCTCTTGCATGCTTACCTTTTTCACCAAAGACATCTACCATTAGATCAGAAAACCCATTTACAACTTTTGGTTGATCTATAAAATTTGGAGATGAATTTACTAGTCCTAATACTTTCACAATACGTTTGACTTTATTTAAATCTCCAAGCATTTCTTTTAGAACAGATAATTGATTAATTGCAGTTTGTCTAGCACCTTCATACCCTTGATCAATAGTAATGTTACCACCAAGTTTTCCTGTCAATTCTCTTCCATCTGGATACTTAGGACCTTTTCCAGCTAAAAATATAAGATTTCCGGCTCTAACACCATTTACATAATTTGCAACTGGTTGAGGAGGAGTAGGTAGAGTTATATTAAGTTCTCTTAATCTTTCTTCTGGATTATAATTTGAATCAATTCCTGTTGACTCGTCTACTTGAACACATCCCGTAATCATTATCAAAACTATTATTAAACTTAATGCTTGAGTTATATATTTTTTATTCATGATAAATTATTTAATGAAATATAAAAATAAAAAACGGTTACACTATAATATTAATAGAACAGGTTTTAAAGTCTCAAATTTTTGCTTGATAAGTAAAAAGTTCATAATACCTGCCCTGGGAATTGATTAGTACCTCGTGAGTTCCTTGTTCAACTATCTTTCCTTCTTCAATCACTAAAATTTTATGAGCTTTTCGAATGGTACTTAATCTGTGTGCAATTACAAAAGTAGTTCTGCCCTCTGTTAGAGTTGTCAAACTCTTTTGGATTAAGGCTTCACTTTGTGTATCTAAATTAGAAGTAGCTTCATCTAGGATTAAAATACTTGGATTTGCTAAAATAGCTCTTGCAATAGCAATTCTTTGTCTTTGACCACCCGAGAGCTTGACCCCTCGTTCTCCAATTAAAGTGTTTAATCCGTCTTCAAAACGATCTGTAAATTCATTAACATATGCTGCGATTACTGCTTCTTTTAGCTGAGTTTCATCTGCATCAGGTCTGGCATATAAAATATTTTCTTTAATTGTTCCTTCAAATAAGAATTCATCTTGTAAAACAACTCCTAAATGTTTTCTATAGCTCTCTAAAGTGACAGCTGTGAGAGGATTTCCATCAATAGTGATTGTGCCTTTATCAGGATTTATAAAGGTTGCTACTAAACCAGCAATTGTAGATTTACCTGACCCTGAGCTTCCTACAAGAGCTATGGTTTCTCCAGCTTTCGCTTCAAAACTAATACTATGTAATACTTCTTTTTCATCTTCGTATGCAAAACAGACATCTTTAAAACTAATGGCTCCCTCAATCTTTTTTAGTGATAAGACTCTGTTGGAATCATCAGATTCTTCTTCCTCATTCATAAGCTCTTCCGTTCTGTCTAATCCTGCTAAAGCTTCAGTAAGTTGACTGCCTATATTACTCATTTGAACGATTGGAGCTACCATAAGTCCTAGAAGAAATGTGAAACTCAAAAACTCTCCAAGGGTCAAGGCTTCCATCATAATTTTATAACCTCCAATTCCCATAATTCCTGTAGTTGCTAAACCTAATAAAAATGTTGCAGATGAAGTCATAAAAGCGGTAGCGGTAAGACTCTTTTTTACATTAAGAAATAATTTGTATACTCCTTTTTCAAAAATGACACTTTCCTGTTCTGCTGCGTTAAATCCTTTTATGACTCTAATACCACCTAACGTCTCTGTAAGTCTTCCAGTAACTTCAGCATTTATTTTACCACGCGCTCTAAAAATAGGACGAATTATTTTAAATGCTTTAAGAGCAATCACGGCAAATATACCTAAAGGAATAAGCGTAAATAAGGTCATTGAGGGACTAATCTGTAATAAAAGTACTAGTGAAACAAGGGCAGTAATTGTTCCTCCTACTAATTGAATCAAGCCAGTTCCAATCAGGTTTCTAACCCCTTCTACATCAGTCATAATTCTAGAAACAAGCGCACCAGATTTAGTGTTATCAAAAAATCGAATAGGTAGTCCTAATATTTTTTTTTGAACTTGAGTTCGAAGTTCTGCAATAAGATATTGGGCTTGAACAGAGAGAATTTTAGTTAGTAAAAATGAAGTGATGGATTGAATGAGGATGGCTAGGATTACAACCCCAATTAATATTTTTAATTGGTTTAGATCTTTATTGGGGATAATATCATCCATCAACATTTTCAGAGAAAGTGGAGCTACAAAGCTAGCTGCTTTACTAAAAATTATTAACAGTAAACCTATAAACACCATTTTCTTTCTTGGCCATATAATGGTTGTAAATGCCTTTATTATAGATACTTTGGGTTTCATTTTTTATCTTTTTTATTTAGTATAAGTGTCATTAAATAATCTCTTTTGACACACTTTTAAGATATTTTATGAAATATAAAAATAAATAAAAACGGTTACACTATAGAAGTATAACCGTTTTATTGTTTTAGTAGCGAGGGCAGGACTCGAACCTGCGACCTTTGGGTTATGAGCCCAACGAGCTACCTACTGCTCTACCTCGCGATTTGAAGTGCAAATATAGTAAACTTTCATTACTCAGAGCTAAAGCATAAGATTTAAGTAGTTATCTTTGCCGAAATGTCTAATAATAAACATAGAGCTGGTTTTGTTTCAATAATTGGTAGACCTAATGTTGGTAAATCAACTTTGATTAACTCTTTAATGAAACAGAAACTATCTATTATTACATCCAAGGCACAAACGACAAGACACAGAATCAGAGGTATAATAAATGAAGATGATTATCAAATTGTTCTATCAGATACTCCAGGAATACTAGACCCTAGTAACTAG